>Ga0310323_10006_pt1 | contig 58134 bp, 56 predicted proteins | sample LakEriER3TotalD7_FD_195537 | JGI IMG/M metagenome (GOLD analysis project Ga0310323, IMG submission 195537) | Enriched freshwater cyanobacterial communities from Lake Erie, Ohio, United States - ER36.Total.D7 (v2) (version 2) | ecosystem: Environmental > Aquatic > Freshwater > Lake | place: USA...
GGGCGGGAGGTGGTGGGGGGCATCGGGCGAGGCCTAGCGTCAAGCGAGCACCTAAGGGGCGCAATCGCCTTCTCATTCGACATCACCGCCCGATGCCCCCGCACCCGGGCACGCTGCGGCTGCTTCCAAACCCCCCATGGCCCGGTCACCACGCCGCGCTTCATGCCCGTTGGCACCCTGGCCACGGTGAAGGGTGTCACCGCAACCCAGCTGGCCGATACGGGGGCCGAAATGGTGCTGGCCAACACCTACCACCTGCACCTGCAACCCGGCGAGCAGATCGTGGCTGATGCGGGCGGGCTGCATCGCTTCATGGGCTGGAACGGCCCCTTGCTCACCGACTCGGGTGGATTCCAGGTGTTCAGCCTGGGCGACATCAACACCATCGACGACCACGGCGTGGTCTTCCGATCACCCAGGGATGGGGCCCGCATCGAGCTCACCCCGGAGCGCTCCATGCAAATCCAGATGACCCTGGGGGCCGACGTGGCCATGGCCTTTGACCAATGCCCCCCCTATCCGGCCAGCGAAGCCGATGTGGCCGCTGCCTGCGGGCGCACCCACCGCTGGCTGGAGCGCTGCATCACAACCCACCAGAAGAGCGACCAAGCCCTGTTTGGCATCGTTCAAGGCGGCTGTTACCCCCACCTGCGCGAGGAATCGGCCCGGGTGGTGGCCTCGATGGGGCTGCCGGGCATTGCCGTCGGGGGGGTCAGCGTCGGCGAACCCACCGAGGAAATGCACCGGATCGTGCGCCAGCTGGGTCCGCTCTTGCCCGAGGAGAAACCCCACTACCTCATGGGCATTGGCACCTTGCGGGAAATGGCCATTGCCGTGGCCAATGGCTTTGACCTGTTCGATTGCGTGATTCCCACCCGGCTTGGTCGCCATGGGGCCGCCCTGGTGGGCGGTGAGCGCTGGAACCTCAAGAACTCCTGCTTTCGCCATGACCACACCCCCATGGATGCCAGCTGCGGTTGCCCGGCCTGCACCCTGCACACCAGGGCCTACCTCCACCACCTGACCAAGAGCAACGAGATGCTCGGCAAAATCCTGCTCAGCCTCCACAACCTGCACCAATTGGTGCGCTTCTCGAGCGCCATGGGCCAGGCCATCCGCGATGGTTGTTTTGCGGAGGATTTCGCTCCGTGGGAAGCCGACTCCCCAGCTGCCCACACGTGGTAGCGTCCGCCACTAGATCAGTGATTTCTGGGATGGCTGCTTACGCCCTGCAAACCCTGGCCCAGCTCCCTGAGGCCTACCAAGCTTTTGGTCCCCTGGTCGACATCCTGCCGATCATCCCCCTCTTCTTCCTGCTGCTTGCCTTTGTGTGGCAAGCCTCCGTGGGCTTCCGCTAAACCCACTGCCAGCCGGGCTAACCCCCAATCCGGGCCAGGCCCCAATCTGGGTTAAGGCTTTTGAAGCACGGCCCAGGCAAACCGGGGCAACGCGAGCATGCGGCGCCAACGACTGGGCTCCTGCACCAACCGGTACAACCATTCGATCTGCAGAGCTCCCATCCAACTGGGGGCTCTTTTTTTGGTGCCCGCCCACACATCAAAGCTGCCACCCACCCCCATCCAGAGGCCACCGCGGCGGCCTGGCAGGCGCTGAATCCAGGTCTCCTGGCGGGGCACCCCGAGGGCGGCCAACACCAAATCGGGCTTGGCCGCCACCAGTTGCTGCTCCAATCCCCGCCAGGCGGCTGGAGGTTGGTAGCCATGGGCCGTCAACACCAGATGTAAGCCCGGCAGCTCCTGCCGAAGCCGGGCGGTGAGCTGGGCCATCACCGTTGGCGAAGCTCCCACCAGGGCAACCCGCCACTGGTGACCGGCGGCATGCACCAACAACTCCCGGGCCAGTTCAATGCCGGGGCTGCGGCGAACGCGATAGCCCTGCCGTCCCAGGGCCCACACCACCCCAGCCCCATCGGGAATCACCAGCTGGGCCGCCTCAATCGCCGCTCCCAGGGCTGGGTCGGCCTTGGCTGCCATCGTCATTTCGGCGTTCAGGGTGACGATCTGACCCCCAGCGCGCTGTTTCAGGGCAAGGGCCGCCTCAAAAACGTCGGCGCACACGGCCACCTGCACACCCAGCACCCGGGTGCGCATCGGTTCTGTTGCCATTGCTGCCATGGGGGTCCTGCTGCGGGAGAGAATCTATGGCTGGCTCCAGCCATCGATCGGATGACAGGCTTCGACATGGCTCCCCCTTCCGCCCTAGGTGGCGCCACCGCTGCGGAATCCTGGGCGGTCCTCGAAGAGATCGACCGTCAGATCGAAGCCGTCGTGCTTGCCCGCCAGAACCCGATTACGGGTCTGCTGCCGGCAAGCACCGCCAACACGGTGCACGGGAACTACGGCGACGCCTGGGTGCGCGACTGCGTCTATTCGATCCAATGCGTGTGGGGCTTGGCCATGGCCCATACCCGGCTGGGGGGCCATAGCCGGCGGGCTTTTGAGCTGGAGCAGCGGGTCGTGCAGCTGATGCGGGGCCTGCTCAACGCCATGTTGCGCCAGGCCCCCAAGGTGGAGCGCTTCAAACACAGCCTGGATCGGCTGGATGCCCTGCACGCCAAATTCGACACCCCCAGCGGCGAACCGGTGGTGCCCGACGACGGATGGGGCCATCTCCAACTCGATGCCACCGCCCTGTTTCTGCTGCAGCTGGCCCAGCTGACCCGCTCGGGCCTGGTGATCATCCAGACCAAGCACGAGCGGGACTTCGTGCAAAACCTGGTCTATTACGTGGCCCGGGCCTATCGGGTCGCTGACTACGGCATTTGGGAGCGGGGCGACAAGGGCAACCACGGGATGCCCGAGCGCAATGCCAGTTCGATCGGCCTCGTCAAGGCTGCCCTTGAAGCCCTGGAGGGGCTCGATCTCTATGGCCCCCATGGCGACGGCAGCTGTTGCCTGGTCATTCCCCACGACGCGATTGTGCGGCTGCGGCGGGCCCTGCACGGGCTCCTGCCAAGGGAATCGGCCAGCAAGGAAGTGGATAGCGCCTGCCTCTCGGTGATTGGCTATCCCGCCTGGGCCGTCGAAGACCCCCAACTGGCCCAACGCACCCGCCACAAGATTCGGTCCGAGCTGGGCGGGGCCTATGGCTACAAACGCTTCCGCCGCGACGGTCACCAGACCGTGGTCGAAGACCACACCCGCCTCCATTACGAACGGGAAGAATTGGCGGCTTTTGAGCACATCGAATGCGAGTGGCCCCTGTTTTGGGCCTACGAATTGATCACCGCCTGCTGTGAGGAGCGCTGGGAGGAAGCCCGCCAATGGCGCCAGAGACTCACCACGGTGAGCGTCACCGTGGACGGCGTCGGCCTGTTGCCCGAGCTTTACCTGATTCCCGAGGGCTCCATCCAAGCGGAAAGGCGCCAGCCCGGCAGCCAGCCCCGCCAGGCCAACCCCAACGTGCCCCTGCTCTGGACCCAGAGCCTCACCTGGCTGTCAGATCTGCTGCTGCAGGGCCTGATCACCCCTGGCGATCTTGACCCCATCGGCAGGAGGCTCGCCCATCCCCTGGGAGCCGAAAAGGTGCTGGTGGCGTTAGTACCGGCCACGGCCTCGATCGCCGAAGCCCTCCACCGGGCCGGCCTACCCCTGGCCGAAGACGGCGGGAACCCGATCACCATCAGCAGTTCCAAGCAGCTGGCCCAACGCATGGCCCAGGTGGGCGCCAACGCCAAGCTCGGGCTTTCGGGCCATCCGCCGGTACGCATGGAAACCATGGCCACGGCGCGGCTCTACCGGCACCAGGGTCCCGCCGGCAGCGAATGGATGGCCTTTTTGCCTGCGGTGCTGGAAGAGGGCACGTTCTACTTGGCTGACGATCCGGTGCAATTGATCGATGCCGTGGGGGCGGAGCTGAAGCTGCTGCAACGCCATTGGCGCGGTGGTGGGGCGCCGCTGCTGCTCATTCCTATCGCCGAGGGGGCCTTCAAGGCCAACCCCAACGCCTTTGTTCAGCTGGGCCATCAGCTCACCAAAGGCCAGCTCGAGGGGGTGGCGGCGCAGGTGGCCAGCTTGGCGGAGCTGAAGGATCAGGCCTGCTGGATTGACCTTCCAGCCCAGGCAAAGGCCCCACCGGTCGCCCCCATGGCGCCATCAGTCCCATTGCGCGCCAGTACGAGCCACCCCCCCCTCTCGGCCGAGGAGGAACTGGCCCTTGAGCGCCAAGAGATCAGCATTGGCGATTTAGCCGATCGCCTCTGGCGGAGCACCTCGCTGGACGAGCAAAGCGAACTGCTGGAACAACTGGTGCGGCGCCTGGGGGTTGAAGCCCAGCTCCACGGCCCAAATACCACCCAAGCCGTGCGGCTCCAGGAGCTGCTGGAGGAGGTCTACCGCCGGTCCCTGGCCGAAGCCAACTGGGACGTGGTGCGCCGGGTGGCGGGCTCCATGCAAATGGTCCACCCCCAATTGGAAGACGCCCTGACCGACCTGTTGGTGCGCCAGAAGCAGGTGGTTGTGGGCAGGAATTACACCAACGACTCCCTGATCAGCACCCCCCAGGGCAGTGACGCCATTGCGGCCATGATCCGCCAGTTCAGCGGGGAAGACGGCAGGGAGTGGATGCTGCAGCAGGAGCTTCTCCTGGCCCTTGATGGCCTGGCACGCCATGAACCCGCCCTGTTCAGTGGCAGCCTCACGCTGCAGCTGGGTCAACTGCTGCTCCTGCTGACCAGTGAGCTGGCCGCCGAGGCCGATCTCTCTCCCATCGATGCCTTTGAAGCCCTGTGCAGCAAGCCCCCCCATGCGATTCGCCGGCGGCTGCGGGCCGTGCTGGCCGACGTGGAGCACGCCAGAGCTTCCCTGCAGCGCAAGGAACAACTGCATCTGCGCGGCAGGGTGCTGTGGCAGGTGCCCGACCCCCTCGAGGAGCTCCCCAAAGGTGGCTGTTGGCTCCAGCACCGTATGCGGCTCGGCGCCCTTGGCCGGGTGCCCCGGGATTTCTACCCGGGCATTTGGGATCTCCTGCATCACTGCCGCGGCCTGGTGATTGGCGACAAACTCGAGAAACGCAACCGGCTCGAAAGCGCCCCATTGCTGAGTGAAAAAACCCCAGGGGAGCGCAATTTTGCGGCGCTGGTGGAACACCTGCTCAGCAAAATCGAGGCCTCCGAATACCGCCAGCTCTGCACCGAAACCCTGATCACCCTGATGGCCTTTTTCGGCGCCAACCCCAGCGTGCGCTTCGATGACGACCTCGCCCTCGACGTGGTGATTGGCCACGCCGTCCGGGTGGGCTGGCAGATCCAGAACCCCGACATTGCCGCCGAGCTCTATGGCCAGCACAAGGCGGAAGCATGGGATGGGTTCTATCGCGCATCGCCTGCGGCATGCCGCCGCTGGCAGCTCGAAGCCCTCAGGCAACTGACTGCTGGCTCATGCCAGGTTGCAGCCTGATCAGTGCGCCTTAAATCGGGGCGTCCAGGCTCATGCTCAAGCTGGGCTGTTCCACGCACTGCTCGATCAAATCGGCCAGCAACAGGGCCCGGGACGCTTGCAAGCCGCCCACCGCGGGTTTTTCGGCGCCTCGGACGCACTGCAGAAAATGCTCCAGCTCGGCATAGAGGGGTTCAATCGAAGTGGTGCTCACCTCCTCGATCACCCCATCGGAGCGGTACACCAGCTCGCCATGGTCGGCGCTGACCGACTCATGGGCGCGCCGATGAATGTGGAGCGTTCGGTTGAGGAAATCGGTTTCGACCAGGCTGCCGCGGCAATGGGCACTGAGGCTTCGGATCTTGCGATGCGCCATCTTGCTGGCCGTGAGGCTGGCCACCACCCCATTGGCAAAGCCCAAGGTGGCATTGACGTAATCAATGGGACCGTCCGCACTGCGGCCGCCGGCGGCGGCGAGGCGCACCACCGGAGCACCAGCCAACTCCAGCACCAAATCGATGTCGTGAATCATCAAATCCAGCACCACTGACACGTCATTGGCGCGATCCGGATTGGGACTGTGGCGACGGGCCTCAAGCACCACCACCTCCTCGTTGGCGGTGACCTTGACCAGCTCTCGGAAAGCGGGATTAAACCGCTCAATGTGGCCCACCTGCAACAGCCGGCCAGCAGCTTCAGCGGCGCGGATCAAATCGGCGGCCTCCTCTTGGCTGGCCGCAATCGGCTTTTCAATCAGCACATCCACGCCCGCCTCAAGGCAGGCCAGGCCCACCCGATGGTGCAGCAGGGTCGGAACAGCGATACAAACCGCATCGACCTCAGGGAGCATGGCCTCGTAGGAGGCGAACCAGCGGCAGCCAAATTGCTCGGTTGCCAAGGTGCCCCTGGCCTGGTCAGGGTCTGCCACCCCAACGAGCTCAGCGTCCTTGATGAGACTCAGCACCCTGGCGTGGTGCCAACCCATGTTGCCAATGCCAATGACACCCACACGGACAGGGTTCATGGCCAAGGCACTAAGAACCATTTCATTATCGACGATCAAGGGCCAGCAGGCCCATCCGACGCCTCGGCCCGACGCCGGTCTAGTTCGACCCGCTCAATCTCGACGCGCTCGATCCGGGGGCCATCCATGGCCACCACCCGGTATTGATACCCCCTCCAGCGCAAGCCCTCTCCCGGGGCCGGGATGTGCTGAAGACGCTCCAACAAAAAGCCCGCCAGGGTGTGATGGCCATCGGCTTCGGGCAGCTGCAATCCCAACTGGCGATTCAGCTCAAAGATCTCCAAATCACCCGCCACCGACCAGAGCGATTCCCGCAACTGCTGGAGGTCGGCTGCCGCCTCGAGGGGGTTGTCATCCTCGCCGACAATTTCACTGGTGAGGTCGGCCACGGTGACCAATCCCTCGGTACCTCCGTGTTCATCCACCACCACAAGCAACGGCTGACCGCTGCGAATCAAGGGCAGCAAATTGGCCAACGGAGTGCTCTCCTGCACCAGGGCCACTGGGAAGATATAAGGGGCCAAAGGGGTGTCGGCTTGCAGTTCCCCGCGGGCAATCGGATCAGCCAAGCGCCGCAAATCGAGCACCCCCCGCACGTCATCCAGGGAACTGCCAATCACCGGAAAGCGGGCGTGGGCCGTCTCGTGGACCTCCCGCATCATGGCCGCGAAGGTCACCTCAATCGGCAAGGTGACCATCCCAGAGCGGGGCACCATGACCTCCCGTACCAGGGTGTCGCGCAACGAAAACACCCCTTCAAGGATGTTGCGCTCATCGGGCATCAAACCCGTGACACTGCCGGTTTCAATCAGCGTTTCCAATTCGCCCGCCGACAACACCGGCACCAATTCATCCCAATTGCGGGGCAGGCCCAACAGCCGCAGCAGCAGGCCATTCACCCGTTCAATCAGGGAGAGCAAGGGCCCCAGGGTGCGGCTGACCGAATCCAGCAAAGGAGCCAACCGCAGGGCCGAGGCCTCCGGCCGATGCAACACCCAGGCTTTCGGCACCAGCCCGCCAAACAGGGTGGCCAACAGCACCACCACCAGAAACACGAGTACATCCGCGGCTCCCTGGGAAACCACAGCACTGAGACCGGCAGCCTTCAAAGCAAGCACCAGTTGTTCTGCAACCCCACGGCCGGCCCAGCCGAGCGCCACCAGGGCCAAGGCCGCTCCCAGTTGGGTTGCCACCAGCACCCGCCGGAGCCGGAACTGAAGCTTGGCCACGGCATGGGCCCCGGGCTCGCCGGCCTCCTCTAGCTGCCTGACCCGGCTGGGCCTGAGGCGAATCAGGGCGAATTCCCCTGCCGCAAAGAAGGCCAAAAGGGCCAAAAGCACGGCCAGGGCCAGAAGGGTGATCACAGAAAGACCAAAGTGGGGGTCGCGAGGATCGAACTCGCCTAAGGCGAATTATGAGTTCGCTGCATTCACCAGATTGCTAGACCCCCTGGTTTCCCGTGTCTACCACAGGCCTCGCACCGGTGCACGAAAGGAGGGCGCCGGTGCACCAAAGGAGGCCGCAGAACCCAAACTGCTTGAAAACCCATTGCCCACATCGCCAGTCCGCCAGGGGATCAGCCCGCCCTGCTTGTCAAGCAACACCTGGTAGGTGTTCTCGAGGGCTGTGCCATCCCAAACAATGGTCTGGTCGGGGAACCCAAAGCCCATCACCTTGGTGCCATCGCCGCCGCCCGTGGAAATCCCCAGGAGATCGGTGATTTGGTGGGTGATGTCGACGCCACGGGCAAAGGGCGCGGTGTACGAATAAAAACGCTGCTCCACCAGTTGGGGCGTGGTCTGCACGGCACCACAGCGGGTGAGTTCCACGGGGCGCCTAGAAGCCTGCATCCCCTGGCGGGCCTGGGGCGCTTCGAGGGTGGTCGTGCAGACCACCGGGCCCGCCAGCACAGGACCAGCCAGCAACGGACCCGCGAGGGACTGAGCCGCCATGAGCAGTGTGAGCAGCCGAAGAGCCTGCGCCATCAATCGGACCGAGCTACACGCAAACTAGGCACCAAGTCGCTCCCGCACCAGTGGTCTCTCCGGTGTCCCTCCCAACAACTCCCTCCGCCATGCGGGACACCTTGCTGCCTTTGCTGGCCCAAAAGGCCTACCGGCACGGGCACTTCACCCTGGCCTCCGGCCGCACCAGTAATCACTACGTCAATTGCAAGCCGGTGAGTTTGAGCGGCGAGGGGCTGGCCCTGCTCGGGGCCCTGATGCTGGAGCAGGTGGAAGACACTGCAGCAGCCGTGGCGGGACTCACCCTGGGTGCCGATCCCCTGGTGAGCGCCGTGGCCATGCGAGCCGCCCTCGATGGCCGCAACCTCGACGCCTTGATTGTGCGCAAGGAAGCCAAAGGCCATGGCACCGGAGCCTGGCTGGAGGGCCCCTTACCAAAACCCGGCAGCCGCATCACGGTGCTCGAAGACGTGGTCACCACGGGGGGCTCATCCCTCAAGGCGGTCAACCAGCTGCGCGAGGCCGGCTATCAGGTGGACCGGGTGGTGACCATTGTGGATCGCCAGGAAGGCGGCCTCGAGGCCATGACCGAAGCGGGCCTGGAGCTGCGCAGCCTGTTTTTGCTGGATGAGATCGCCGCCAGCTCTGCAGGCCAATGACAAGCCCTTGGGATTGGCAGCCGGCCCAAGCCAGCCGGATTGAACAAGCCGTGGGCCTGCTGCGCCTTGAAGGCGCTGACACCCGGCGCTTTCTGCACGGACAAACCAGTGCCGCCATCGAAACAGCCCCTGCGGGGGCCTGGATCCCGAGCTGCAGCATCAGTCCCACGGCCCGGATGCGGGCCCTGGTGGAGGTGCTACTGGATCCATCCGAGAGCGCCCCTGCGGGCACAAGTGCGGGCACAAAGACCGGCGCCTGGCTGGTCATCCATGGCATCCCGCCGGAAGCCGCTGCCGGGGTGCGCCAAAGCCTCGATCGGGTGCTGTTCCCCGCCGACCAGGTTCACCTGGGCGCCCTGGAGACGGCGAGCCTGATCACCCCTGTGGGGCCAGGACTAGCCCAGCTCCCCGCGAGCCCCATTGACGCCTGGCAGGCCCTTGAAGCTGGTGCCGGCTGGTTGCTCGGCTGCCAAGTTCTGCTGCGCCACGGCAGCGAGGCTCCGGCCTGGTTGGCGGATCGGACCCTGTTGCCAGCCACAGGCCACGAACGCTGGCGGGTGCAACAGGCCATCCCTGCGGCCCCCGGCGAGCTCAATGACGACACCAACCCGTTTGAGCTGGGGCTGGCCGAGCGGGTGAGCCTCAACAAGGGTTGCTATGTGGGCCAGGAAACCCTGGCCAAACTCTCCACCTACGACGGCGTCAAACAGCAGCTGCGGCGTTGGAGTTGGACGCCCCAGGCTGGGGAGCTGCCTGGTGAGCCGCCGGCAGCCCTCAACCCCGGCACCACCCTGTATGCCCCCGATGCCACCGGAGAGGGCACCAGCAGGGCCGGGGTGATCAGCTCCAGCCTGGAACTTGAGGATGGGACCTGGATTGGCCTAGCCCTGGTGCGCAAGCAAGCCTTGGAGCAGCCGTTGCTTCAGGCCGGCGATGGCCCCCGACCAGCCACCATCTTGCTGTCTTGAAGCCAGAGCCAATGGGCCACCGTCCAGGTGGCCAGGTTGTCGTCGCGGTTGTAGCGAAAGATCCGATCCAGGTGATAGCGACTGGCGCGGCCTCGGGGGCCGGGCTCATGGCGCCAATACCGCCATTGGCGCCACCAGAGCAAGCAACGGGCTCCATCCACCCCCTTTTGGCTCCAGGCAAACCCCAACCAACTCGCCACCGCCTTGAGGCCATAGCTACTCACGGGAAGCCGCCAAGAGCGCTTCAACCGGGCGTGGACATCGACCAAACGGGGGCGCAATAGATCGATGTCAGCGTCGGTTGCCCCCTGGCGCCGGGCCAGACGCACCAAGGTGATCGATTCGGTTTCGCCGTAGTGCAACACCGGCCAGCCTGGGTAGTGATCCAGCCACCGCCTCAACCGCTGCCACAGCAGGGGCTCCCCGTGCTCGAACAGGGCCAGCAGCGGTTGGTAACGGCCCTCACCCAGATCGGCTGGCCAGCTGCCATCCGCCAAGCGCTTCACCACGACAAAACCGTGCAGGAAATCATCCCGGGCATCGGGGTCCGATTCGATGTCGTAGAGGAGCAGCCCAGGGGCGCCATCCAGTTCGCTGAGCGCCAGGCCTGGATCCAGCCGTTCGGGCTTGCCTTGCTGTTGCACCAGGGCTTGGGCCACCAACTGGGCCGCAATCTCCCGGTGCTGCTCGCCATGCACCTCCAGCTGGGTGGCCAACTGCTCGGGGTCCGTGGCCGCCAAGCCATCGAGGCTGGCAATCCCCAACTCCAGCAGGAGTTCACGGCGCTTCCCGCCGATGCCACTGACCTCGCTGAGATGGCCCTCAGCGGCAGCGGCCTGATCACAAAGCCCTCGCCAGCTACAGAGGGTGCATTTCTTGCGATCACTCACCAGCGCCGGCGGACTGGTGCGCTGCAAGTCGCCCTGGAGCCGCACCAGGCTCTCCTCGAGCTGGTGCGGCAGGCCAGCGCCAAGCGACAGGGCTTCCCGCTGAAAACCGCGGCCATCCCAGGCCACCACCAAACCCTGGGGCACTTCAGCCTGCTGGTGATCGGCCAAGAGGCGCCCCCAGAGGGCCAATTGGAGCCGGTGCTCGCGAGTGACCCGGCGCCCCTGGCGGGCCAGCACCGGCCGGTAGGCGAAATCGCCCCAGCGGCTGACGCCCCCAACCCGCTCCAGCAGGGCCGGGTGCGCTTGCAACTCAGCCCCGCCGGGGCCGGAGCCCCTGAGCCGCAGACCCATCACCCCAGGGGCTCCGGCGGCGCAGCCGGCCTCACCGTGCTGCGGTTTTTTCGGCAGCAAGGTTTGAAAGCTCCGCAGCTGATCGTGGAGTGCCAGGGCGCGATGGGCATTCCACTGACGGGCTTGTTGGTCACCAAATTGATCAAGCCAGGCCCGACGCCGGCAGCGAACCCAGCTGCGGAGCAACCGGTCGGTGAGGGGAGGCGCGCCCAAGGATCGGCCTGGAGTTCCCCGACGCTAAGGCCCCAAAGGCGTGGTTAGAGCGCAGAATTGGAGGATCCGGCTTCCCCGATCCATGGCGTCTGCCCCGCTAGCCCTGGAGGCCAGCCCAATTGCCTTCGGCACCGATGGCTGGCGGGGTGTGCTTAGCGTGGATATCACCTTGGAGCGCCTCCTGCCCGTGGCGGCGGCGGCCGTCCAGGAGTTGGACCACTCCCGCCCCCAGGGCATGGCCAGCCGCGAGGTGGTGATTGGCTACGACCGGCGCTTCCTGGCTCCGGAGCTGGCTGAAGCGATCTGCGCGGCGGTACGCGGTTGTGAGCTCGTTCCCCTGCTCTGCGAAACCGCCGTGCCCACCCCCGCCTGCAGCTGGGCCGTGGTGGAGCGCCAAGCCCTAGGAGCCCTCGTAATCACGGCCAGTCACAACCCGCCGGAATGGCTGGGATTGAAAATCAAAGGTCCGTTTGGGGGCTCGGTGGAGGGTGACTTCACCAAGCGGGTGGAAACCCGACTCGCCGCCGGGGGCATCACCGTGCCCATAACGGGGGCCACCGAGCGCTTTGATGCGATGGGCACCTACCTGGCCGGCCTGCAAGCGAAGCTCGATACCCAGGCCCTGAGTAGCGGGCTCGAATCGATGGGCCTGCACGTGATCGTCGATCCAATGCACGGCTCCGCCGCAGGGGGAATGGCTGGCCTGCTGCCAGGGGCTCTTGCTAGCGGCCATCTGCGTGAAATTCGTTCCAACCGCGACCCCCTGTTTGGCGGCCATCCCCCCGAACCCCTGGCGACCTATCTGCAACAGCTGATTGGGGAGGTCCAGGCCTCCACCGCCGCTGGTAAGCCCGCGGTTGGCATCGTCTTTGATGGCGATGGTGATCGCATTGCCGCCGTTGATGAGCACGGCCGCTTCTGCAGTACCCAGCTCCTCATGCCCCTGTTCATCGACCACCTGGCCAGGGCCAAGGGGTTACCCGGCACCGTGATCAAAACCGTGAGCGGCTCCGATCTGATGCAGCTCGTGGCCGAAGCCCAGGGCCGCACGGTGCTGGAAATGCCCGTGGGGTTCAAATACATCGCCAGTGAAATGCTCAGCAGCGAGGTGCTGGTGGGCGGTGAGGAATCCGGTGGGGTGGGCTTTGGCATGCACCTACCCGAGCGCGATGCCCTGTTCGCTGCCCTGCTTCTCATTGAAGCCCTCGTGGAAGGGCGCAAGCCCCTTGGCGAGCGCATCGATGCCCTCCAAGCACAGTGTGGCGGCGCTGCCGCCTACGACCGCCTCGATCTACGCCTGCCGGATATGGCCACGCGCAGGCGCCTCGAACAGCGACTCGCCGAGGCCCCCCCCACCGAGGTGGCAGGAGCCCCGGTACAGCAGGTGGTCACCACCGATGGCGTCAAGCTGCGACTCGGTGCAAGCCATTGGTTGATGTTGCGGTTTTCAGGCACCGAACCGCTCCTGCGGCTCTACTGCGAAGCCCCCACCCAAACCCGCGCGGCCGAGGTGCTGGCCTGGGCCAAGCAGTTGGCCGAAGCGGTCTGAACTTCCGATTGAACACGCTGTCCAAAGACGTGATGGATCAAGCCAAGGTGCTCGTCATCGCCAGCGGCAATGCCGGCAAGGTGCGCGAATTCAGCCATTTGCTGGCCGCTCTGGATCTGGAGATCCGCCCCCAGCCCCCGGGCCTTGAGGTGGACGAAACCGGCAGCACGTTCGCAGAAAACGCCCGGCTTAAGGCCTCTGCCGTGGCCAAGGCCACCGGCCAGTGGGCCCTCGCCGACGACTCAGGGCTGTGCGTCGACGCCCTTGGCGGGGCCCCTGGGGTGCACTCGGCCCGCTACGCCGAGAGCGATCAAGCCCGCATCAGCCGATTGCTGGTGGAACTGGCCGCCGCCAACGGCTGCATCGATCCTGAGCAAGGCCAGGGGAATCGCCGAGCCCAATTCGTGGCAGCGCTGGCGGTGGCTGATCCCAGCGGCGCCATCCAGCTGGAGGTGGAGGGGCACTGCCCTGGAGAAATCCTGACCAGCCCAAGGGGTGAAGGGGGCTTTGGCTATGACCCGGTCTTTTACGTGCCCGAAGCAGGCCAAACCTTCGCGGAAATGGCCAAAGAGCTCAAAGGCCGCATTGGCCATCGCGGGCGAGCCTTTGCAAAGCTTTCAGAACATCTTGCAGCCCTGAATCTCGTCAAAACTCAATAAAAACCCCATGCAACTTGGGCCAGCAAAAATCTCTAGAGAAATCCGAAGACTATTTCGGCAACCGTTGGAAAACCTTGGCTATACGGCCAACAGAATATTTCACGACCTGATCATCAGACCGCACAATATCGTCTCACAAGGAAATGGCCTCCATAGCCAAAAGATTGCAATTTACCTCATATTCCCCCAGGAAGGCCTTAATTTTTCTCACCGAAAAACGATAGACGAACTATCAAAAAATCACTACAGAATCATTGCCGTAAGCAACCTAAAGCTAAAAAATGAAGACAAAGACGAGCTCCTTAACAGCGTCAGCCAGCTCATTGAACGTAAAAATTTTGGGTATGATTTTGCTGGCTATCGCGAAGGCATTCTCTACAATCTCAGAGAAATTCGAAACGCACAAAAGCTTTTCCTCATCAATGATTCTACAATCTTTCCAATTCAGAAGACCTCCAACTGGATCAAACAAGCAGAGCAAAGTGGGTACGCCCTAACAGGCGCAATAAGCTCATATGGGAACAACATTAAAGTGAAAACAATCACAGACAACATCGACCTTGCAAAAACCAATAACGACAGAAGGATTAGACGCGGAATTCATTACTCGTCTTTCGCGCTTATGCTCGACAAAGAGATATGCAGGACCACGTTCTTATCTGGATTCTTTGGAAGACTAAGGCTATCAAACAGCAGGGCCAATGTAATCAGACTTGGAGAAATTGGACTCAGCCGAGCCATTAGAGAAGCAGGATTTACCCATGGGTGCATTTTAACTCCCGAAGCCATTAAAGAAGCCATTAAAGAAGTAGATAACCACGAACTACTCAAGGCCTTAAAGAATGCACTAATTCCAAGCGACAGCACCTTCGGGCATCAATTGCAAGCCCTAATCGACAGTTTTGAAGAAAATTCAACTGAGTGGAAAAAGGACAGCGCTCAGGCTCTCTTCGTATTATCAACACAATACCATCCAGCCTACATACTTCCACACTTATTGTATTCTAAATTAAAATTTCCTTTTCTTAAAAAAGCAGTTGCCCGGAGACTTGGGCCGAGGGGAGCAAATGTATACAACCTAATTTTACGGCAGAGCAACAATGCAGAGGGAGTCGTTACAGACCTAAGCGAAGCCGGGAATTCGGCTCGAAAGATTTGATCTCTAGAGCAGAATCAATGTCAAGAAACTAATTCTCCCAAGTCAAATACCCTTAGAGTGATGCCCAGCTCCCGTGCAGCCCATAGGGCATTGCCACGGGCAGCTCAATCACAGCCTGCTCAGCCATGGTTGAGGCATTAAGGATCACCAAGTCGCTGCCATTGCGGGCGCCGTTCCAGATCACGGTGAGCACCCAACCCTCGTCTTCGCTGGTGGCACCAGGCCGGGGAACCATGATCGGTTCACTCACGAATCCGCGCGGTGCAGCACTCCACACCCGGCGTTCTCCTGTCTGCAGGTCGAACTTTTTGATCGCTTGCAGGGGGTCATTGCCCTGTTCCCGTTCGGCCACCGCCATCCAGCCATAACGGGCCGCTAGGCCTTGCTTGGCGGGATTGACCATCGCGAATTCACAGCAGCGTTCACTGAGACGCTCACAGGTGAGGTTGCCGGTAGTGAGGTCAATGCGGCAACGCTCCAGCAGGCCTTCGGGGATGAGCTCGAAATCAATCGAACGGAAATCCACATCGGGACCAACGGAAGGAAAATCGGCGTAAAAAATGCTTTCCACAACGAGCTGATCGCCCTCCTCATAGGCATTGAGGTGGTGGAAGACAAACCCTTCAGGCGCATCAATCAACCGGGGCTGCTGCCCAGCAAACGCTCCACCATCGCGAGGCACCAACCAGAACTGGGCCTGGCCACCTGCCTTGGAGCTCAAACACTGGGCCGCTCCCTTTTGCCCCAACACAAACGGCAAAGGGTTGAAATCGACTGCGTTTTGAAGGAACACAGCCCAGTTGGGCGTGATCGCGAAGTCATGCAGAAAGGCGAAGCCCTTGAAGCCGTCACTCCGATCCGCCACCAATTGACCGGCCCTGGGGCCCTCGGTAGCGAACTCCATCAACCGCAAGGTGCTACGCGGGCCTGTCTTCACCCCAAAGGTGACCATGCGGGGTTCGCCGTGGTGGCCGGGATCAAAGCGAGGGTGGGCGCTGAAGGCTTCACCTGGCTTGAGCACCCCATTCAGCAAGCTCAGGCCCCGGGTCTCGAGGGTGGCTGGATCGAGGGCGTGGGGGGAACTGGCCTCCCAAAGGGCAAGCAGGTCATCGCCAAGGCGCACCACATGGGTGTTGGCAATATTCTTGAGCCGTAGATCAAAGGCATTGGCCAAAGGGCCACCGGGCTTCTGGGTGCCAAAAACGCCGCGATACAACACCTGGTCTGCAGCTTCCTCAGCCAGCCAGCCCTCTGTACGCACGAAACGATTCGTAAACAGTGCGCCACCTTCAGAAAAGCGCAAGGCGCAGATCATGCCGTCGCCATCGAAGGGGTGGTGCACCCAACGGCCATCGCGCTCCAGCCGCCCAGGGCCATTGCGATAGAGGCAGCCACTCAGGTCGGGGGGAATCTCTCCGCGGGCGGCCACCAGGGGTTCGTTCTCAAGCTCCACCTCCACATTGCGAAAGGCACCAGCCCAGTCATCACGGTCATAGGTGCTTGGGGGTGATGGCAGATCCGAAAGGGTTGGCACAATCGCAGGTGACATAGAGAAAAGCCTGACTAGGCGCTGGCGAATTGAGTCGAAAATAGGCGTGAATAAACGCCTCCGTGGCCCAAAAGTGCGGCGTGGGTGCCGGATTCCACCACCTGGCCCCCAGCAATCACACAGATGCAATCGGCATTCACCACCGTGGAAAGGCGATGGGCCACCACCAGGGTGGTGCGGTTGGCCATGAGACGATCCAGGGCCTCCTGAACCACCTTTTCGGATGCCGAATCAAGGGCCGACGTGGCCTCATCCAAAAACAGGATCGGGGCGTTTTTAATCAGGGCCCTGGCAATGGCCACCCGCTGTCTTTGCCCCCCGGACAACATCGTTCCATTTTCGCCAATCAGGGTGTTGTAGCCGTCGGGTAACTGCATAATGAAATCATGGGCATTCGCTGCACGGGCTGCAGCCTCAATACGTTGAGGGCTGGAATCGGTATGGCCATAGGCGATATTATTAGCGACGGTGTCATTAAAGAGGAAAGTATTCTGATCAACAACAGAGATTTGCTTGCGCAAATCATCAAGCGAGAGATCACGAAGATCGATTCCATCGAGGGTAATGGCACCTGCTGTTGGTTCATAGAGGCGGCAAAAGAGATCAATAATTGTGCTCTTGCCTCCACCGCTTGATCCCACCAGGGCCACGGTGCGGCCCTTGGGAATTTCAAGGTTGAGCTGATTAATAACGTCATCATCGCCGTAGCCAAAACACACCCCCTTTGCAATCAGAGCGTCAGAGAAGTTCCCGATACTTTGAGGGGCCGAGGCCTCAGCAGGGTCGGAGGGTACATCAAGAATTGCATAAAGATCCTCCGCCGCAGAAGCCCCCTGCTGCCAGGACGTATTCGACCTGGCGATACTTTTAAAGGGCGCATAACACAGATAGAGGGAGGTCAAAAAGGCGAACAAGCTGCCGGTCGTGCGGGCTCCCGCAATCACGCTTTCTCCGCCGTACACCAAGACGGCACTAAACCCTACCGCCCCGAGCAATTCCATCAAAGGCTGGTTAGCCAGCTTGGCCCGAGTGGTCTTGAGAGCGCTATCTCGTACTGACTTATTTTCAGACTCAAATCGACGCAGCTCATAGGCCTGCATCCCAAAAATCTTGACCACCCTGGAACCCACAATCGACTCCTGGAGATAGGTCGCCAACCGGGCCAGACTTGACTGACCCTGCTTCGACGTTCGCCTCACCTTTTTCGAAGACTTAATGACAGGATAAATAGCGAAGGGAAAGAGAATAAAAGCTATCAAAGACAGCAGCCAATCCTGATAAAAAGCAACCGAAACCAGAGCAACAAGGGTAATACCATCCTTAATAACCGAGACGAATCCGTCCACAATCCCGCCCTTAACAAGATTCACGTCCGAAAGAACCCTTGAGACCAGGACAGTCGAAGGGTTTTTATCGATGTACGACTGTGGCAAGTCTAAAATTTTTGCCGCCAAAGTATTGCGCAAATCGGCCGTCATCTCCTGGCCCACAATCTCCGTAAGATAATTCCCTAAATACTGGGCCGCCGCACGGATTCCAATGACAACAACAATAGCAACCGGAGCGCTGTACAACCGAAATCGATCCTGGGACGGAAGAACCTCATCAAAGAGGTACTTGATCACCAGGGGTACGAGCCCCGTGGAAGCGCCGTAGATAAAGTTAAAAAAGAGTGCCAGAGAAAAGCTGGGCCATAGATAGCGGCGCCCATAAAGAGCAAGTCTCCAATAGACAGATTGCTGACTCATGGCATCAATCTAGCAAGCTCTTCTGCGGCCCTTTGCGAGGCACCAGACTCACCCATCGCCTTGCGCAAGTCCTGGACAGCCTGCAGACAACCTTCCCGATTGCCTGCCATCTTGCGCACGGCACGCACAATGTTGCCCGCCGTTACATCGCGCTGCAGCAATTCAGGGAAAAAAGGTCGTCCCAGCACCACATTGGGAAGGCCCACCATCCGGCGCCCAATCACTAACTTGGCCAATAGATAGGTCAAGAACGAGAAGCGATAAAGAATCACATGGGGGCAACCCAACAGGGCAGCTTCCAGGGTTGCTGTACCGGAGGCAATCACACCCGCATTTGCCGCCGCGATCATGTTGTATGCGTCCCCCTCTACAACTGGAATCGGGAAGGGAAGGGTCCCATGGATCTGCTCGAGGTAGGCCTGATCAATGGTGGGAGCCTTCAACAGGGCCACCTGCCAGCCATCAGCCATCAAGATTTGGGCTGCCGCCAACATCGCAGGCAACAGCAACCGAACCTCCGAGCGCCGGCTACCCGGCATCAAGACTAAAAGCGGCTGCTGATCTGAAAATCCATGGACCGCGCGGCTGTCTTGGGCCGAGCGGGTGACCTCGAGCCCATCCACCAAGGGATGGCCCACGTAGCGGGCAAAGTCGCGGCCGTGGGCATTGAAAATCCCCGCCTCAAACGGAAAAATTACAACGAGTCGATCGATGATACGGGCCATTGTTTTGGCCCTGCCCTTCCCCCAGGCCCAGACCTGGGGGGCGATATAAAAGAAGACCGGAATACCTCGCTTGTGGGCCTCCTTGGCCACAAACATGTTGAAGCCCGGGTAGTCCACCAGGGCCACCACATCGGGCCTGTGCTGATCCATCTGGGCCTTGAGCATCTCCATCACCCGGTGATGGCGGGGAATGCTGCCGACAATCTCGACCAACCCAGCGGCAGAGAGGGTGCGCACATCGGCCAAAACCTCCATGCCATTGGAGCGCAGGTGATCACCCCCTACGCCAACCACGGTCACATCCGGCTGTTGACGTCGCAGGGCTTGGACCAGGGCCCCACCATGCATATCGCCGGAAGCTTCTCCCGCCACCAGCAGGACACGCTTGGGCCGCGTTTCAAACATGACCAATCAAGCCAAGTACCTGCTGGACTAACGGGTCGAGGGCCACGGGATCGATGCTCAAAGGGATCGGGACAACCTTGCTTCGAAACTGCAATGGCAGGCGATTGGCATCCTTGTTGGTGGTGACGAGGACAGCACCTTGGGCTTGGGCCACGGCCACGAGGCGTTCCAATTCGGCATCAGCATAGGGATGGTGATCCGGGAAGCTTTCCTGGGCGATCACCCGCAGGCCTCGGCCGCTCAGGGCTTGGAAAAACTTCTGCGGCAAGCCAATACCGCAGAAGGCAACCAAGGACCTGCCCTGCAAGCCATCAGGTAGCTCGAGCTGAAAGTGCAAGCTGCACCGGGGCTTCTGGCTGGGCCAAGGCAGCTGGGCTGCGCCCCCAGCGCGGGCACCCATGCCCGTTCCCGTCAGCACCAGCAAATCGGCCCTGCCCAGGTGGCAAGCCGGCTCCCGCAATGGTCCAGCAGGAAAGACCTGACCATTGCCAAGCCCGTGCTGGGCATCCAGCAGCGTGACATCCAGGTCCCTCGCCAGCGGCCAGTGCTGCAGGCCATCGTCGAGCAAAAGGAGCGTGGCGCCCTGATCAATTGCCCGGCGGGCAGCCAGGCGCCGATTGGATCCCACCCAAATCTGTACCTGCTCGAGCTGGTGGGCGTACTCCAGCGCCTCATCTCCCACCTCGGCGTAGCTCGCCCCTGGAGTCACCAGCACGGGTTCGCGCCGCTTGGTGCCATAGCCCCGCAACAGCACAGCCACGGCGTAGCCACGCTGCTGCAAGGCCCGGGCCAGGCCCAATACCACAGGGGTTTTACCCGTTCCCCCCAGGGTGATGTTGCCGATGGAGATGACTGGCACGGGCAACTGCAACGGCCGCGTCGTCGATCGGTGCCACCAAACCCCGACCCCATAGAGCCAAGACAAGGGCAACAGCACCCTGGCTAGGCCGATAAGCCTGGGCTGATACCAAAAGCTGGGGGCGTTGCGGGGCATGGCACTAACGATCCGAAGGCTCCAGGGGTTGCGCCGGGGGCTGCGCCCCACCGTCGAGGGCCTCGATAAGCCCCGTGGCGATCTGGCGGGAGGGCCCATGCAGGACTACACCCGCTGGGACGACCATCGGTGGTCCTTCATTAGGACCTTGCCTCTGGGTGTTCCTCTGGATTTCAAGCAAGCGGACCACCCCATCAAAGGCTTGGCTGGCCGTGGGGTATTGGTGCAAGACACCCGTTTCAGCCAGGGCTGCGGTGACATCGGAGAAGTTGGCCATGTCGGGGCCGCAGACCACCGGCTTAGCCAAAGCCGCCGGCTCTAGGGGATTTTGGCCCCCATGGGGTCGACCATTGGGATAAAAACTCCCCCCCATCACCACCACCGAGGCAGCGCCAATCCAGGAGCCCATCGCGCCGATGCAATCGGCCACAACCAGGTCGCAGGAGAGCGGGTGATCGCAGGCCGCAAGTTCGCTGGCCGCAAGCTCAGTCCATAGCGCTGCCCTAGGGGGCGGGTTCGCTTTCTGGCGGGAGAAGGCCGCCCGGGCCAGCTCCAACACCTGGGCCGAACGCTGGGGGTGGCGCGGAGCGATCAACAACCCAATCGCGCCTGGCCCCTGGCGCGCCGGCGAACCAGCCAGCCAGGCCTCGATCCACTGCTGTTCTTCGCCCGCATGGCTACTCGCCAAGAGCACCACGGGCCGCCGCCCAAAAACCTGGCCCAACCGCTCCACGATGGGGCGACTCACCGCCAGGGGGGCCGCATCCCGCTTGGTGGAGCCAGCCGCCACCACCGCCTGGGCCCCGAGCCGGCGAAAGCGCTCAGCATCCTGCTCGGATTGGGCAAAGCAGCGCTCAGCGCGGCCAATCACCCAATTAGCAAACCAGCCAAGCCGTTGATGGTTGCGAAAGGAGCCCGCACTCATGCGGGCATTGATCAGCTGCAGCCGCGGCATGGCATGGACGATCTCCGGCCACAACTCCGCTTCCGCTAAAACCCCCAAACTTGGCCGCCAATGCAGCCGAAACGGCAGCCAACACAGCAAGTGGTCGATCGGCACGTATTGGTGGATCACCCCAGGGGGCAAGACCGCTGGCGCCAGCCGAGCGGAGCTGCGGGTCACCGTGGTGAGCAACACCGGAATGCCCCCACCCAGCTCCTGGAGGGCAGCGAAAACGGGCAGCAAACTGTTGAGCTCGCCCACGCTGGCGGCGTGGAACCACAACAAATGGCCTTGGGGGCGTGGGCAGGTGGGCCAGCCCAACCGCTCCTGGATCCGGGAGGGATCTTCCTTGCCTTGCAGCAAGCGCCAGAGCAACAGCAGCAGCGCCAAGGGGGTGAGCAGGAGCCACAGCAGGCGATACAGCAACAGAAGCATGGTCAGTTCACCCGATCTGCAGCGCGAGCCACCGTGGCTTGAATCGCGGTTTCAAGCTGCTGCTGCAGGGGTTCAAGCGGCGCCTCGCCGGGGCAATAGAGCGGCGCTCCCAGGACAAACACCGCCTTGGAAAAGGGCAGGGGCAGCAAACTTCGATCCCACGACTTCAAGCGATGGAGCCGCGAGGAGCCCAGGGCCACGGGCACAATCGCGCAGCCCGATTGCTGGGCCAAACGGATCACCCCACTTTTGACCCGCTCGGCGGGCCCCTTGGGCCCATCGGGGGTCATCACCACCGACTGCCCACCTTGCAAGACCGACATCAGCTGGAGGTAGGCCTTGGCTCCTCCGCGGGTTGAGGAGCCAAACACCAGGCGAATGCCCCGCAGCCGGGCCGCCACGCCAACAATCTGGGCGTCGCGGTGGGCGCTCAACAACACCGAAACCGCCCGCCGTTCGTAGGTGCGAAACAGCGGCACAAAAAACACATGGCTGTGCCACAGGGCATAGATCACCGGAACCCGCTGCTCTCGCACCAGGCGCTCCACCTCGGGATCGGCCTCGATGCGCAGGCGGGAGGTGATCAGGAACAGCTGGCCATAGGCATTGAGCAGGGAGCCCACGAGCCAGGTCAGGCCCCTGTTATTGAGCAACGTCCGCTTTTGGGCCAAAGGGTTTTACCGGTGTCTCAAGGGTGTTTCTCAGAAGGTGTCTGGGCCAGATACAACAATCCCCCGGAGGGCTCTGCAAGGGCAGCCCGCCAGGGGATTGGATGGCCTAGGAGGCTGAAAAACCAGCTATTAGGCGGAACCGACGCCCACATAGGAGCCGTAAAAGAACAGACCCACAACAAAAATCACCGCCATGCCGCCGGCTGTAGCCACGAGCCACAGGGGGAGGACGCCCTCGGTCCAGCGGGAACGCCAGGCCACTGCAGGTCGCCCATCGGGAAGGCGATCGGGGATCCGGCCATCAGGCAGGGAAGATTTCTTGCCGCTCATTGGATGCGCTCCCGATCAGTTGAAGAAGTAGCTGGAGAACAGGATGCCAATAACGAACACAAACAGCAGGCCAAGGTAAAGGCTGGTGCGGTTGAGCTCGACAGGCAGGTTGTTGGGGTTGGGGTTGCGTTGCATGGCCTCAGCGGCGAACGAACTGCATGGCGGCCAGGGCGCCCAAGAAGAACACCGTGGGGACGCCAAGGGCATGAATCGACAACCAGCGCACCGTAAAAATCGGGTAGTTGCGCGGGGTCGTGGAGATGGGTGCTTGGGTCATGGCTTATTTCAGACGCGAGTCGAGGGAATCCTTGGCTTCATAGCGCTGGCTCACCACAGGAGCCTTACTTTCCTGGGCCTGGAAGTAGGCGTCAGGACGGGGGGTTCCAAAGGCGTCATAGGCCAGGCCCGTAGACACGAACATGAAGCCAGCCAAAAAAATGGCAGGCAGGGTGACCGCATGGATGACCCAGTAACGGATGCTCGTAATGATCTCGAAGAACGGGCGTTCTCCTGTTGAGCCGGCAGCCATAGCGACAAGCATTCAGCTCTGAAAGCTTAAGGGTCGAGGTGAGGCTGTCGGGAGCCAGCCAGGAGCTTGGTTACAGAAATTGGCGGGATGGGGCCCACTTAGCGCACCGGGCCCAGGGATCGGGCTGCCTAACCCACCCAGCGCAGCAGGGATCCCCGCTCACCGAGCACAAATCCCTTGCCATCGGCACTGAACAAGATGCGGGTGAAATTGGTGGGTTGTTGGGCTCCCACGGGATCCTTTTGCCAGGTTTTGCCGTTATCGATGCTGACCAGCAGGGTGCCGCTGCCGCCACCGGTCCAGATGGCGCCCTGGGGATCCCAGGCCATATCCAAATAGCCAAAGCCATTGGTAATGGGCACAACGGCCTTGCCCCAGGTGTCCACATCACTGGGATCGGCGTTGAAGCGCAGCTGGGCGCCGCGGGCCAGCATCCAAAGCGATCCATCGGGCTGGAAGCCCATCGATTGGAGGCGTTGGCTACTCATGCGCTGGTGGGGCGTCCAAGCGGCCTCACCGGGCGTCCAGGTGGCAAAGAAATTGCCCAGACCACTCACGCTCACGTACTGGCCATCGGCACCTCGGCGCAGATCACGCACGGCTCCAGCCGCGTCTTCCACCTCCGCCTGCCAACTATTGCCGCCATCGCGGCTGTTGTAAATCGCGCCCACGTTGGTGGCGAGCTCGGCCTGGTTGGGGCCAAGGGCCGTAATCAGATACGGCTCACCGGGAAGCTTGGTGTCGAGAAACAGGCGGCTCCAGTTCTGGCCGCCATCGGTGCTGTGCAACAGCAGACCAGGCTGGCCGGCAATCCAACCCTCATCGCCCTGGAAATCGATGCTGAGCAGGCGGAAGTTTTCCTCTTCAGGAAGATCCAGGGCCCGTTCCTCCCAGCTGCTCCCCCCATCGTTGGTTTCGAGGATCAGACGGTTGCTCCCCACCAGAAAGCCATGGTTGGCATCGGTGAAGGCCACATCAAGGGGGTTGGCCTTGGTGGCGATGGGCACCTGTTGCCACGGACTGGCCGAAGCGGCGGGCAGGCCAGTGGTCACGCAACCACCCAGGCCAAGGCCCAGGCCGATCACCATGACAAGGCTGAGCAGCTGACGAAGAACGGCAGTCATTAGCGCAGGGAATACAACGAAAGGAAGAAGGCGACGGCCAAGGCGAAGCCACCAAAGATCAAGACATTCTTCTGCCCGGGGGTGAGGCGGTTCACGCCAAGGCCGAAATTGAGGTTCTCCTCAAAGCCACTGGGCTTGTTGCGGGGGCCGATGTCCTTGAAGGCACCCATTTTGCTGCGACAAACCGGGCAGCGAAAACTGGCTGGATCGAGCTCAAGGAAAGGGATGCCTGCGGCAATTTTCAGCTTTTTAATCCCCTCTGCCGGGTCATAAACAAACCCGCAGCTCAGGCACTCAAAGCGGTGGTCGGCCGGATCATCTTCGGGAGATTCGGTGCTGGATTCGGTGGTGGCCCCAGGGGCTGCTTCTGGCGCCAGCTCTAAAACTTGTTCCGGAGCGGGTTCCAGGGAGGGTTCCGGAACGGGGTCTGGCGAGGTTTCTGAAGCGGCTTGGGCCTCGGCGTCACTCATCCCTGTACCCCTGGTTGGTTGGGCGAACTGTATCGGCGCCCCAAGGCGAGCTGCAGATGCCAGAATGAAAAGAAGGTTGGCCTGGCCCGAATGTTCGTGCTCTCCGGCTATGACGCCTTTGTCGGCTTTTTGCTGATTGCGGCAGCCGTTCCCGTTCTGGCGCTGGTGGCCAACAAACTGTTGGCGCCCAAAAGCCGGCAAGGCGAGCGGGAGCTCACCTATGAATCCGGCATGGAGCCCATTGGCGGCGCCTGGATTCAATTCAATATTCGCTACTACATGTTTGCCCTGGTCTTCGTGATCTTCGACGTGGAGACCGTTTTCCTGTATCCCTGGGCCGTGGCGTTCCACCGCCTGGGATTGCTGGCCTTTATTGAGGCCTTGATTTTCATTGCCATCCTGGTGGTGGCCCTGGCCTACGCCTGGCGTAAAGGCGCCCTCGAGTGGAGCTGATCTGACCTCGCCATGACCACAACCCCTGCCTCGCCAAGCCCAGTACCAAGCGTCCAAGCCCTGAGGGATGTGCGGGCCGCCAGCTGCAACCCAGTCGGTGCCCCTGCGATCACCTCGGACCTCTCCGAGAACGTGATCCTCACCACCCTCGATGACATCCACAACTGGTCACGGTTGAGCAGCCTGTGGCCGTTGCTCTACGGAACGGCCTGCTGCTTCATCGAGTTTGCGGCCCTACTCGGCTCCCGCTTTGACTTCGACCGCTTTGGCCTGGTTCCCCGTTCCAGTCCCCGCCAGGCCGACCTGCTGATCACCGCAGGCACGGTCACCATGAAAATGGCTCCCGCTTTGGTGAGGCTCTACGAACAGATGCCCGAACCCAAATACGTGATCGCCATGGGGGCCTGCACCATCACCGGCGGCATGTTTTCCGCCGATTCCACCACCGCCGTTCGCGGGGTCGACAAACTGATTCCTGTGGACATCTACTTGCCCGGCTGCCCGCCGCGGCCTGAAGCCATCTTTGACGCCGTGATCAAGCTGCGCAAAAAGGTGGGCAACGAAGCCCTCGCCGAGCGGGGCAACCTCCAGCAAACCCACCGCTACTGCACGGTGAGCCATCAGATGAAGGCGGTGGCCCCCATCGTTGACGGCAAATACCTGGCCTCGGAAACCCAGAAAAAAGCCCTTGCCGCCGCCGCTGGCCTGCCCATGGCAGACCCCCAGGCCCAAGTTCAGCCCCAGCCGGAGAGCAGCAATGCCTGAAGAGATCAACCCAGCCCAAGAACTCGCCGCAACCCAGCCCGGACCGGTGAGCCAATGGCTCAAGGGCCAAGGCTTTGACCATGAGGTGCTCGACAACGACCACCTCGGCGTCGAAAACCTTGGGGTTGAAGCGGCCTTCCTGCCCTTGCTGGCCACAGCCCTCAAGGCCAACGGCTTCGACTACCTCCAGTGCCAGGCCGGCTACGACGAAGGTCCCGGTGGACGCCTGGTGAGCTTCTATCACCTGATCAAAATGGGGGCATTGGTGAACTCCTTGTCCAGCACTGGTGCCCCTCCCGAAGGCGTCAAGGTTGAAGAGGTGCGTCTGAAGGTGTTCCTATCCCGCGAAGGCACCCCAAGCATCCCCAGCCTCTACGGCCTCTTCCGCGGCGCCGACTGGCAGGAGCGGGAAACCTTTGACATGTATGGCATCACCTTCGAAGGCCACCCCCATCCCAAGCGCCTGCTGATGCCCGAAGACTGGAAGGGCTACCCACTCCGCAAGGACTACATCCAGCCGGACTTCTACGAAATGCAGGACGCCTACTGAGGCGCACCCATCAATCCCGCAGGTTCTGCTTGTAAAAACGCATTACCGCCAGCGCCACACTGCGGGGATCGTGGCGCAGGGTGGCCGTGGGTCTGGCGCCCTGCATGGGAGCCTGCATCACCTGATATCCCTGCTTCCGCAGGTGGCGCGCATCACAGGTGACCGGTTCGGCCCCGTGCTGGCGATAGACGTTCAGCAGGGGGGAACGGCCCAGATCCTCCTGGGCCAAAACCGCTGTAAACAGGCGTTGATCGATCCCCAAGCTGGCCAATTGGGCCTCGATGGCCCGCAGGTGGCCGGCCACATCCAGGCCGTCCGTTTCGCCGGGCTGGGTCATCAGGTTGCAAATGTAGAGGCGGGGTGCCTTACTGCGCCGAATCGCCATAACCAATTCGGGCACCAACAAATTTGGGAGCAGCGAGGTGTACAGGCTGCCGGGGCCTAACAGAATCAAATCCGCATTGGCAATGGCCTCCAGGGCCCTTGGCAAGGCCGCCGGGCGCTCAGGCGTGCAGCCCAAGCGCACGATTGGGCTGGTGGCTTTGCCGATTTTGGATTCGCCTTCCAGCCGCTCTCCGTTTTCAAGCTCCGCCCACAGGCGCACATCGGCGTTGGTAGCCGGCACCACCTGGCCCTGCACCGCAAGCACCCGACTGCTGGCCGTAATCGCCGATTCGAGGCTGCCGGTGATCGCCGTCAGGGCGGAGAGGAACAGGTTGCCGAAGCTATGGCCCTCGAGGCCGCTGCCGGCCCGAAAGCGGTATTGGAACAGCCGGGTGAGCAGCGGCTCTTCCCTCGAGAGGGCCGCCAAGCAATTACGGATGTCGCCCGGGGGTTGCACCCCCAGCTCCCGGCGCAGCACCCCGCTACTCCCGCCGTCATCGGCCACCGTGACGATCGCGGTGATGTTGCTGCTGTAGCGCTTCAGGCCACTGAGCAAGGTCGAGAGCCCGGTGCCGCCGCCGATGGCCACGATGTTGGGACCCCGATTCAACCGGCCTTGGGCGGCCAGGGCATCCACCAGCAGGGTGCCCTTATCGGGGGCCAGGGCCTGCTGGATCGAGCCAAAACTGCGACTTTGCCCCCACAGAACCAGGGCCGCCCCCGCCACCAGCACCAGGGGGCCCGTGACCCCTCGAGGCAAAACCTGGGTGACTTGCTGGAGCAACCATTTGATTGTGCTGAGCATCCAATAGATGGGCTGGAGGTCAGCCCAGACCGCCGCTCCCAACAGGGCCAACAGCAACCCCAAACCGGATGTCAGCACCCAGCGCTTCACCACCAGCCCCGGTTGCAACCAGCGCACGGCCCGCCGGGAGCGACTCATCAAATCGCGCTGGCGGAAATCTTTTTGGCGCTTGAGTCTTCGGGGCAACGGTGGGGGAAGAGCCCTGTCGCAATTGGGTCAACTTTAGGGAGGGTTGGCCAAAGCAAACGGAATCGCCCTAGGCAAAGGCGCCAAGATGGATGCACTTGCGTTAAGAACCCTGGCCACCGACGCGCCGCCTACCGCGCAGAGCTCCGTTCCCATTGCAGAAATGCACGACTTGAGCGTGCGCTGGGGCAGCCGCACCATTCTCAATGGCGTCGATCTCAGCATCGAACCCGGCGAACAGCTCGTGGTGGTGGGCCCTTCAGGCGCGGGCAAGTCCACGGTGCTGCGCCTCTTGGCTGGACTGCTCCTGCCCAGCAGCGGCCGCTTGCATATCAATGGCGAGCCGCAGACCTATCTGCGGCTCGACCAACAGCACCCCCCCGATGTGCGCCTGGTGTTTCAGAACCCAGCGCTGCTGGGTTCCCTCAGCGTGAAAGAAAACGTGGGCTTCTTGCTTTATCGCGATGGGAGGCTCAGTGAGCGGGAGATCACCGATCGCGTCAACCAAGCCCTCGAAGCGGTGGGGCTTTTGGGAACCGCCGATCAAATGCCAAGTGAACTCAGTGGCGGCATGCAAAAACGGGTGAGTTTTGCGCGGGTCCTGATCCAGGACCCGCGCAAAACCAATGACCAGACCCCCCTACTGCTCTTTGACGAACCCACGGCGGGGCTGGATCCGGTGGCCTGCACCCGCATCGAAGATCTGATCGTGCGCACCACGGAAGTGGCCCAGGCCGGCTCGGTGGTGGTGAGCCATGTGCATAGTACGATCGAGCGCACCGCAGAGCAAGTGGTGCTCCTCTACGACGGAGCCTTCCGTTGGAATGGAAGCATTGATGACTACCGAACCACAACGAATCCCTACGTCGTTCAGTTCAGGAGCGGTAGCCTGAGCGGACCGATGCAGCCAGCTGAGCTCTAACCCATGCGCCGCAGTGTCCGGGAGGCGATTGTTGGGTTCTCGTTACTGGCCGCCATCTCCAGTGCAGTCGGATTGTCCTTTTGGCTGAGAGGCATCTCCATCAGCCGCACAAACTGGACCGTGCAAGCCAATTTCCAGCAAGCCGCTGGCCTGGCTGAACGTTCCGCCGTGGTCTATCGCGGGGTGCAGGTGGGGAACGTCCGCAAAGTACGGGTGACCCCCCAGGCGGTGGTTGCCGAATTGGAAATCACCAATCCCGATTTGCAGCTGGCCAAGCCGGCCTACGCCGCAATCGGCGAAGCCTCCCTCCTAGGCGGCGAAGCCCAGGTGTCCTTGGTCAGCACAGGTCCCTTGCTGCCAGCCAAGACTCCAGCACCGTATGCCAAGGCCTGCAATCAAGCCCTGATGCTCTGCAACGGCAGCACCATTGCCGGACTCCAAAGCCCCAGCTTGAGCAGCGTGACCGCCCTGATGAGCAAGATGCTGACCCAGGTGGATCAAGATAAGTTGATCGACAAATTCACAACACTCACCAGCAGTTTCGACAAGGCTGCCGTGGAAGCCTCCAGCTTTCTTAAGGATGGCAAGGTGCTGGTGAAAAAAGTGGATGGGAGCGTCGACAAGCTTCAGCCCACGATCGTCAATCTGAATGCGGGAAGTGCCTCTCTGAAGAACCTCATGGCAGCCCTCGACAACCCCAAAACCGTCAAGGAGCTGCAGAGCACCGTGAACAATGCGGAAGTTTTGACGGCCAAATGGAAAGCGGTCGGTGGCGACGTCAAGAAGCTCACCGATGACCCCCAATTCATGGACGGGGTACGCAGCGTGGCCGTGGGACTGGGCAAATTCTTTGATGAGCTCTATCCCGAACGCAAAGTCCCGACGGCCAAGGCCGTGCCGATTCGCTAGAAGCCCTCTACTGGGAAAGCTTTAGGCGACCTAAACCCCGTTAATCGCCTCCATGGCGATGGCGGCAATGGCCTGATCGCTCGCCTTAGGGAGTTGCACATATTTTCCGCCGGCTGCCTCGGCCAGGTCTTTGCCCATGCCGCTGCCGATGAACTTCCGCTCGGTATCAATCACCAGGAGCTTGATGCCGAGGGCTCGGTAGCGACTGGCCACCTGCTTCACCTCTTCCTTGAGATCCACCGGCTCCTCCCCTTCCAATTCAGGCTGACCTAGGGAACGGGAGAGGGGCACGTTGCCCCGGCCATCGGTAATCGCCACCACCACCACCTGGCCCAGGTCTCCGGTGGCCAAGGCATTGGCGCCCACCCGAGCGGCCTGGGTGAGGCCGTGGGCCAAGGGAGACCCACCGCCGCAGGGCATCGATTCCAAGCGCCGGCGAGCTGCCGTGATCGAGCGGGTGGGGGGCAAGAGCACGTCGGCCTGCTCACCGCGGAAGGGGATCAGGGCAACCTCATCGCGATTTTCATAGGCCTCCGTGAGCAGCCGAATCACCGCTCCCTTGGCACTTTGCATGCGGTTGAGGGCCATGGAGCCACTGGCATCCACCAGAAAAATCACCAACGCACCAGCCTTGCGTTGCAGTTGCTTGGCGCGCAAATCACCGTCTTCGACGATGACCTTGCGATGGGGCTGCCGCTCACGGCGGGTTTTCTGATAGGGCGCCGCAGCCCGCAGGGTGGCATCCACGGCGATGCGCTTTATCGGGCCCCTGGGCAACATCGGTTTCACATAGCGGCCGCGGGAATCGCTAAACACCACAGCCCGGCTACCGCTGCCCCCAGATTTGGACTTGGCAGCAGAGAAAAGCAACAGATCCGGATCGATGGCCGTGGCTTCCGGATCCAACAGAAACTCTTCCGGAATCGAAGGCTGCGCCTGATCCTCTGGGGTGTCGTCCTCCTGGTCGTCGTCGGAGTCGTCCTCCGGGTCGTCGTTGTCGGACTCGTCGTCTTGGTTTTGATCCTCGGGCGGCTCATCCGGGGGCTGCTCCCCCTGGGGCGGCGGAGGCGGCGGGGGCTCCATCTGTTGGTTGGGATCCTGGGGCGGCATCTGCAGGGCCCGCGGCGCAATCACCAGGCGCACGGCAACTTGGAGGTCGTCGGCTTCGACCTGGTCGCGGCCGCTGAGGGCCGCATGGGCCCGGGCCACCCGCACCGCATACAACTCGGAGCGATGCCCTTCCACCCCGCCCCGCAGGGCTTCTTGCACCAGGTAACCAATCTGCTCACGGTTGATCTGCACATCGGGAAGCCATTCGCGCGCCAACAGCAACTGGGTGGCCAGGGCATCGGTGTCCTCCTGCCACTTCGCCCGAAACGCATCACTGGATTCCGCCTGGGCCAGGGCGCTTTGGGTGATCTCGACCCGCTGCTGGAGCTCCAGAATCTGGTTAGCCGACAGGCAGATGGCAAAGCGATCCAACAGGTGGTCGCGCACGGCCCCCTCTTCGGGGTTGTAGGTAGCGATCAACAGGCAACGGCAGGGGTGGCTCAGGCTGAGCCCCTCCCGTTCAATTCGATTTTCACCGGAACCCACCGCCGCCAGCAGCAGGTTGGTGATGTTGTCGTCGAGGAGGTTGAGCTCGTCGACGTAGAGCACGCCCCGATGGGCTTCGGCGACCAAGCCCGGCTGAAACACCGCTTGCCCTGAGGCCAACGAAGCCGTGACATCAACCGAGCCCACAAGCCGGTCTTCGGTGATGCCCAAGGGCACCTGCACAAAGGGGGCCGGAATCACCTTGGTGGGCAGCAGGGCTGCGGGGTCGGCGCCGGTGGGATCGCCACCCAGATCTTTGATGCGTGAGCGGATGGCCCCATCCCAATCATCCGGGCGCTGGGGATCGGTGTTGAGGTTGAGGTAGGGGCCGGGCGGCGCCCCATCAGGGGCCGCCAAATCCAACACATCAATGGGCGGCAGCAGGGCATGCAGCCCCCGCGCCAACACCGATTTACCGGTGCCGCGGCCGCCAGCGATCACCACCCCACCCAGGCCCGGATCCACCGCGGCCAAGAGAAGCGCCAACTTGAGGGTGCCGTGGCCAGTAATGGCCGCCAGCGGAAACGAGCGCGCTGCCACTCCGCTTGCAACCATGGAAGAGCCCAACCCCTGAACTGTGGACGCCAGTCTCGCTGATCAGCCTGGGGGAGTGCCGCCAGGGGCAGGCAGCATCGCGATTGCCCTCGGCGCCAACCTGGGCAATCCAGCCGCCACCTTGATCGCCGTGCGGCCCCTACTCGCGCTAGCCCTGGCTCAATGGTTCAGCGGCAACGGCCCCCCAACCCAGCCGGCGCCAACGCTGCACTGGTCGCCCCTGTTTCGCACCGCACCGGTGGGCGGACCTGCCGGCCAGCCGCCGTACCTCAACGGAGCCGTGGTGATGGAAGCCCCCGCTGGGATTGGAAGCTCCCTGGCCCCGCCCCTGGCCCTGCTCGAAGCCCTGCAAGCTCTGGAGGCCCAGTTCGGCCGCCAGCGGCTCGAGCATTGGGGGCCCCGCAGCCTGGATCTCGACCTGCTCTGGTGCGGTGATCTCTGCTGCAACTCCGGCGTGCTGGACCTTCCCCACCCACGCCTTGTGGAGCGCAGTTTCGTGCTGGCCCCCCTGGCCGCCATTGATCCGAACCTGATGCCACCTTTTCAACCAAGCCCACCCGTTCAACCGGGTCCACCGGTGCAACCAAGCAAGCCCAACGGGCTCCCCCTCGCAACCTGCGGTGCGCTGCTGGACCAATTGCTGCCCCAGCTGCAGGAAGCCCCCCCCGAGCGCCTGCTCCCCCAGCAGGACTGGCCGGAATAGGCCATGCTGGCGGCCAACACCAACCGCCCCACTCCATGGCGCCCCTGCCCGCCCCCGAGCCCGCGCGCCTCATCGAAACCAAGGCAGCGCTTGATGCCCGCAAGCTGCGCTTCGAAATCAACCGGGTGGAGCTGCCGATGGGGGTGGAAGGCAGCTTTGGGCTGATCAAGCACCCCGGGGCCTCCCTGGCGGTGCCTGTGCTCGCTGACGGCCGGGTGGTGATCCTGCGCCAATACCGCTTTGCCGTGGCCACCCGGCTGCTGGAATTCCCCGCCGGCACCTTGGATCCAGGCGAAACCCCCTTGAGCACCATGGAACGGGAGCTGCAGGAAGAGGCGGGCTATAGCGCTAAGCGCTGGGATCCCCTGGGGGCCATGCTCCCCTGCCCGGGCTATTCCGATGAGGTGATCCACCTGTTTTTGGCCCGCGACCTCAACAAACTCAGCGAGCAGCCCGCCGGCGACGACGACGAAGACCTGGAGGTGCTCTTGATGCAGCCAGGCGACCTGGACAAGGCCCTGGCCAGCGGCGATGAATACCTCGATGGCAAGAGCGTCACGGCCTGGCTAAGGGCCAAGCAACACCTCGGTCTCTAAAGCCCAACGCCCCCCACCGCCATGGCTCCTCCCCGCTGGCTGATCTGGCACCGCCGCGACCTGCGCCTCGCCGACAACCTGGCCCTTGCGGCGGCAGCGGCAAACACCGCCGCCGTGACTGGCGTGTTCGTGTGGGATCCGGCGATCCTGGAACCCGCCCCTGGTCTGCCCAAGGTGGCGCCCGCGCGGCTGTGGTTTTGGAGCGAAAGCCTCAAGGAATTGGAGCGCAGCTGGGAGCAAGCCGGCAGCCGTCTGGTGATCCTGCGGGGCAAGCCCAGCGAGCTGCTCCCCCAGCTGGCGGCGGCCATCGGCGCCGAGGTGGTGGCCTGGAACCGGGATGGGGAGCCCTATGCCCGGGACAGGGATCGGGCCGTGGCGGCAGCCCTACAAGCCCAGGGCACCAAGGTGTTGGTGGATTGGGACCAACTGCTGATCCCACCGGACCAACTCAAAACCGGCAGCGGCGATCCCTACCGGGTGTACGGCCCCTTCTGGCGCAATTGGCGCGGCCAGGTGGAACAGCGCTGGGTGGCCGGAGCCCTCAGCTCGAGCCCGGCGCCCGCGGGCCTTCTGGATCTCGATGGAGCCACCCTGGAATCACCAGCCCTAGCTGGCCTGCTCCAGCAGCACCAGGCGAGCGCCAGCCTTGACCATGGTTTTGAGGGCACGGCCCTATGCCCCTGCCGGCCTGGGGAAGCGGCCGCCCAGGAGCAGCTGCAGCTCTTTTGCGAAGGCAAGGGCCGCGCAGGAGCCCTCCTGGCCTATGGCGAGGGGCGCAACATCCCAAGCGAAGCCGGCACCTCTACCCTGAGCGCCGCCTTGGCCTTCGGCACGCTCAGCCCGCGCAAGGCCTGGGGAGCGGCCCAGGCCGCCAAAGAACTGGCCCGCAGCGACGAGGCCCGCCAATCCATCACCGTGTGGGAACAGGAACTGGCCTGGCGCGAGTTCTACCAACAGGCCCTCTTCCATTTCCCCGAGCTGGCCGAGGGCCCCTACCGGAGCCAATGGCGCAACTTCCCCTGGGAAAACGACCCCGAGCGCCTAGCCGCCTGGCGCGATGGCCTCACCGGCATGCCGATCATCGATGCCGCCATGCGCCAGCTCACGGCCAGCGGCTGGATGCACAACCGCTGCCGCATGATCGTGGCCTCCTACCTGGTGAAAGACCTGATCTGCAACTGGCAGCTGGGTGAAACAGCCTTCATGGAACACCTGGTGGATGGGGATCTGGCCGCCAACAACGGCGGCTGGCAATGGAGCGCCAGCAGTGGCATGGATCCCAAGCCCCTCCGCATCTTCAACCCGGCCACCCAGGCCGCCAAATTCGACCCCGACGCCACCTACATCCGCACCTGGCTGCCCGAGCTGGCCCACGTGAGCACCAAGGAGCTGATCTCCGGCGAGATCTCCCCCCTGGAGCGGCGGGGCTACCCCGAATTGATCGTGGACCACAAGTACCAGCAGGCCCGCTTCAAGGCGCTTTACGCCACCATCAAGGGGTGATCAAGCGCTAGCTGATTAAGCCCTATCTGGTTAAGCCGCCACCTGTTCAGCTGGGATGGAAACGGCTTGGGGCACCAGGGTTTTGAGCACGGCAATCACCTGCTGCTGCTGGTCAGCCGAGAGCTCGGGGAAGATCGGCAGGCTGAGGACCTCGGAGCAGAGACGCTCGGTGATCGGCAGGGAACCCGGCCCGTAGCCCAACGCGGCGTAGGCCGGCTGGCGGTGGATGGGGATCGGGTAGTAGATGATCGTGCTGACGCCGGCGTTCTGAAGCTGCTGCTTGAGCCAATCTCGGCAGCAGGCTTCTGGCAGGCCAAAGTCGGCGCTGTCGGACGAGGGCACACAGGCAGCCGCCTGATGGGAGCCGTTACAGGCCGCAGCGCAAGCTTTCACCCCCGATGGGGTGCCAGGCACACGCACCACGAATTGGTTCCAGCTGTGGCCAGGGGGGCCCGCTTCGGGGAGGTGCACGCCCCCAAGGTCAGCCAATTGCTGTCGATACAGGGCCGAGATGGCCCTGCGACGATCCACCCAGCGGCCCAGATGGGGCAGCTTCACGGTGAGCACGGCAGCCTGGATGGAATCGAGGCGGCTGTTGTAGCCAAGGGCGGTGTGCAGGTAGCGGCGCGGCATGCCATGCACCGCCAGCTCCCGGATGGATTGGGCTAAGTACGCATCGCGGCAGGTGATGGCACCGCCATCGCCGGCTCCACCGAGGTTTTTGGTGGGGAAGAAGCTGAAGCAGCCCGCATCGCCCCAGCTACCCACGGGCTGACCCGCCCAGCTAGCTCCAGAGGCCTGGGCGCAGTCTTCCACCACCTTGAGGCCATGGCGCTCAGCGATGGCACAGACCCGCTCCATGTCGACGGGGCGACCAAACAAATGCACTGGGATCAGGGCCTTGGTGGCTGGGGTAATCGCCGCTTCCGCCTGATCGAGATCGATCAGGTAGTTGCTCTGCTCCACATCCACGAACACGGGCGTCGCGCCCACGGAGCTGATCGCTTCGGCCGTAGCAAAAAAGCTGAACGAAGCCGTTATCACCTCATCGCCCGGACCAATCCCCAAGGCCCGCAACGCCAGGATCAGGGCATCGGTGCCGCTGTTGCAGCCAATCGCAAACGGCACGCCGCAGGAGGTTGCAAAGTCGTGCTCAAACCCGGCAATCGTGGCGCCACCGATGTACTGGCCACTGCGCAGCACCTGCAAAACGGATTGATCAAGAGCCTCTCCGAGCTCCTGGATCTGCTCGCTGAGGCTGAAGGGGGGCACCTGCATGGCCGTCAACTTAAGCCGGTGGCGATGCCCGCCATCGCTGGGGGATGCCAGTTGCTGGTGCATCCCTCGGCCCTGCTGGGGTGAACCTAGGGAGCCTGATCGGCAAGGATCCGGTGGCCGTTGCATGCCAAACCGTGCCCGCAGGAGTTCCCCACTTGCGTCCAGCGCTGCTTGGAGGCACCGCGCTCGCCATGCTGGCCATTGGCCTGGGGCTGGGGCTCACGGGCTGCATGCCCGCCCACCTGCGCGCCAGCTGGGCGAGCTATCCCCTGGAGCGCCACCAGCGCCACGACGGCCTGGCCGTGGTGAGTCAGCCGGATGGCTACGGCCTGCACATCTGGATCGAAACCGACACCACCACCCCGGGGCTCTGCCAGCCCCGCTGGGTTGTGGATGCGGCCAGGCTGTTCAACGGCAATGGCACCGCCCCCTTCAGCTCCGGACTCGCCCCACGCCAGGAATTTTTCGCCGCCGTCTCCCGGGCCGATGTGCGCCGGGCCCTGCGCCAACAAAGCCAAGCCCTTTGCCTGGAGCGCGCACCCCGCCGCAGCTTCCGCTGGCAAGAGCCCCCGCGTAGCCCCCAGGAGGTCAAGACCGAAAGCTTCCCGCTCCTCGAAGAATCAGATCTGCTCAGCGATCCAGCGGCCGTGCAAGAGCAGGAAGATCAGCTCCTGAAACCCTCCCCAAACCCCGCAGCTCCAGAGCAGCGCTGAGCCAACCAGCTAACAGATCTCCCTAGGTGGGAGAGAATCACCCCATCGCTACCTTTCGCCCCCGGCGGCCCCATTCCCATGCTCCTGGATCTACGCGGCAAAAAGGCCCTGGTTACGGGGATCGCCAACAACCGCTCGATCGCCTGGGGCATTGCCCAGCAACTCGCTGCCGCCGGCTGCGAGTTGGGCATCACCTACCTCCCCGACGACAAAGGCCGCTTTGAAGGCAAGGTGCGCGAACTCACCGCCCCGCTCAACCCCACCCTGTTTGAGCCCCTGAACGTGCAGGAGCCCGCCCAGATTGAAGCGGTGTTTGAGCAGGTCAAACAGCAGTGGGGCTCCATCGATGTGCTGGTGCACTGCCTGGCCTTTGCCGGCAAAGAAGAACTGATTGGCGACTACTCGGCCATTAGCCCTGAGGGCTTCGCCCGGGCCCTGGAGGTGAGTGCCTATTCCCTTGCCCCCTTGTGCCGTTACGCCAAGCCCCTGTTCAACCCAGGGGCCAGCGTGATCACCCTTAGCTACCTGGGGGCTGAGCGGGCCATCCCCAACTACAACGTGATGGGCGTGGCCAAGGCGGCCCTGGAGGCCTCCGTGCGTTATCTAGCCGCCGAACTCGGCCCCGAGAAGCAGGTGCGGGTCAATGCGATCAGCGCCGGCCCGATCCGCACCCTGGCCAGCTCGGCCATCGGCGGCATCCTCGACATGATCCACAACGTGGAAGACAAGGCCCCCCTGCGCCGCACGGTGACCCAAGACGAAGTGGGCTCCACCGCCGCCTTCCTGGCCAGCCCCCTGAGCTCCGGCATCACCGGCCAGGTCCTGTATGTGGATGCCGGCTACTGCATCACCGGAATGTGAATGCGCAACCCGTGGGCACTCTTTCAATAAATCCTGCAAGACGTTTACCCGCGGAATGGGAAGCCCAGGGGGCCGTGCTGATGGCCTGGCCGCGGGCCGAAGGTGATTGGGCGCCCTACCTGGATGCGGTGCGCGCCTGCTATCAGGGCCTCTGTGCGGCGGTTGCCCGCCACGCCCCGGTGCTGCTGCTCACCGACAACCCCGCTGAAACCGGCGCCGCCCTGGCACCACTGGAGCAACAGCTCGCAGGCGAGGGGCTCACCCATCGGCTGCGGCTGATCGAGAGCCCCGCCCAGGACACCTGGACCCGCGACTACGGCCCGATCACGGTGGTTGAGACAGCCGCCGATTCGGAGGACGCGCCAGGCGGCCAGAGGCCTGTGCTGCTCGACTTCCGCTTCAACGGCTGGGGCGGCAAATACCAGGCCAGCGGCGATGACCGGGCCACCACAGCGGCCTGCGCAGCGGGGGTCTTTGGCCCAACCCGGCGGGAGGAGGTGGCGATGGTGCTGGAGGGGGGCAGCATCGAATCCGATGGGGCCGGCACCCTGCTCACCACCAGCACCTGCCTGCTCTCTCCCGAGCGCAATCCCGACCTGGATCGAACCGCCATCGAAGCCGCCCTGATCCAGCAGCTGGGCGCCCAGCGGGTGTTGTGGCTGGAGCACGGCCAACTGGCCGGCGACGACACCGACGCCCACATCGACACCCTGGTGCGCTTCTGCGACCCCCAAACCCTGGCCTACGTGCGCTGCGATGACCCCAGCGATCCCCACGCCCAGCCCCTGCAGGCGCTGGAAGCGGAGCTGCACCATCTGCGCAACCTGGCCGGCGAGCCCTACCGGCTCATTCCCCTGCCCTGGGCCCGGGCCTGTTTCGCCCCGGATGACGGCCGCCGGCTGCCGGCCACCTACGCGAATTTTCTGATCCTCAATGGGGCCGTGCTGGTGCCCAGTTACAACGACCCCGAGCGCGATCAGGCCGCCCAGCAAGCCCTGAAAGAAGCTTTCCCGAACCACTCCATTGAGGCTGTGGACTGCTCGGCTTTGCTGCTGCAGCACGGCTCCTTGCATTGCGCCACCATGCAGATTCCCGAGGCCGTTTTCCGATGAGCCCCCTGCGCACAGCCCTGATCCAGCAGCGCTGGGCCGGAAACCGGGAAGCGATGGTGGCCGCCACCAGCGCCGCGATCCGCCAAGCGGCCCGGCAAGGAGCCCAGCTCGTGGTGTGTCAAGAGCTGCACACCAGCGCCTACTTCTGCCAACGCGAAGATGTGACGCGCCACGACCTGGCCGAGCCCATCCCCGGGCCCTCCACCGACCACTTCGGCGCCCTGGCCAAGGAGCTGGGGGTGGTGCTGGTGATCAGCCTGTTTGAGCGGCGGGCAGCGGGCCTTTCCCACAACACCGCCGTGGTGCTGGAGAGCGATGGCCAGGTCGCAGGCACATACCGCAAGATGCACATTCCGGATGATCCGGGTTTCACAGAGAAGTTCTATTTCGCCCCGGGTGATCAGGGCTTTGAGCCGATCCAAACCAGCCTGGGGCGTTTGGGGGTGCTGGTGTGCTGGGACCAGTGGTACCCGGAAGCAGCCCGGCTGATGGCCCTGGCCGGCGCCGAACTGCTGATCTATCCCACCGCGATTGGCTGGAGCCCGGAGGACGATGGCGACGAGCAGGCCCGCCAACGGGACTCCTGGATCACCGTGCAGCGGGGCCACGCCATCGCCAATGGCCTGCCCCTGCTGGCCGTGAACCGCTGCGGGATCGAAACCGAGCCTGGGGCCCAGAGCGGTATCCGCTTCTGGGGCAGCAGCTTTGGCTGTGGTCCCCAGGGGGAACTGCTGGCGATGGCCAGCAACGATCAAGAGGAGGTGCTCCTGGTGGATCTGGATCTGGGGCGCAGTGAGGCCGTGCGCCGCTGGTGGCCCTTCCTGCGCGATCGCCGCATCGATGCCTACGGCGATCTAATCAAGCGCTGGCGCGACTGAATCGCACCCCAAAGCCCCCCTAAGAGCGTGCGCGGCTGGACCTGCCTGGCACCATGGGGCCAAAGGGTTCAAAGCTATGCGCACCGGCGAGATTCACCGCGTCACGGGAGAAACCGACGTGCGCGTCAAGCTCAACCTTGATGGCACGGGCAGCTGCCAGGTGGGCACCGGCGTGCCCTTCCTCGACCACATGCTCCAACAGATCGCCAGCCACGGGCTCTTGGATCTGGAGATCAGCGCCAAGGGCGACACCCACATCGACGACCACCACACCAACGAAGACGTGGGCATCGCCGTTGGCCAAGCCCTCGCCCAAGCCCTCGCTGACCGGCGCGGCATCCACCGTTTTGGCCATTTCCTGGCGCCCTTGGATGAGGCCCTGGTGCAGGTGTCCCTCGATTGCTCCGGCCGGCCCCACCTGAGCTTTGGCCTCAAGATTCCGGCCCAGAAAATTGGCAGCTACGACACCGAACTGGTGAAGGAGTTCTTCGCCGCCGTGGCCAACAACGCCGGCCTCACCCTGCACATCCGCCAACTTGATGGGGTGAACTCCCACCACATCGTGGAGGCCTGCTTCAAGGCCTTCGCCCGGGCCCTACGCCTCGCCGTGGAGGTGGATCCCCGCCGGGCCGGGGCCATCCCGAGCAGCAAAGGGGTGCTGGAGAGGGCTGGGGCCTAACGCCTGAGGGGTTCGCGGGACCACAAAAAGATCCCCAATCGCTCGGCATCGGCCATGGTTTGTTTGGCATCAAGCAGCAGGGCACCCCGGGCTTCCCAGGCAATGCCCGCCAGGCCCGCCGCCGCCGCCTTGGCCACGGTGATTGGACCAATGCCGGGGAGATCCATGCGCCGGTCCTGGTGGACCTTGGGGCCCTTGTAAAGCACACCGGCCTTGGTCGCTTCGGGGAGATTGGGCCGAATTGCGGCGACCCAATCGAGCATGGCGTCGGTGCCGGGCAAGGCTTCGGTGGCCAGGCACAGCCCGCCGGCCACAATCGCCCCCTGGCCCACATCAACCCCGGAAATCGCTTCCACGATGTAGGCGGCCCGCTCCACATCGGCCCGCTCGGCCTCGGTGGGCACCCGGCTGGCATAGAGGCCAGGTTCGGTGAGCAGATTCGGCGCCACCTCTTCCACGCCCACCACCTGGAGCCCCAGCTCCTCGATGATCTGGGCCAGCGACCTGAGCGCGGTGTCATCGCCGCTGCGCAGGGAGGCCAAGATCCGCGGGGCCGCCATCAAGGTGGAGGCCTCAAAGCGCAGGACGTTGAGGGATTTGGGCCGATCAAACTTGCCCACCATCACGACTTGCTGAATGCCCCGCTTCTCCAGGGACTTAAAAAACGAAATCGAGCGCTCGAAATAAAAGGGCTCAGCCCCTTCAATCTCCACGTCGATGCCATGGGGATGACACGCGATGTAATCCCTGCCGTCGCGGGTGAGGGCTTCCGAGAGCATCCGAGGCAGCACTCCGGCACCAGCAATGATCGCGAGGGTCGGATCACCCATTGGGGCGGCGTGGAGCTCCAAACACATCAACCACGGCAGTCAACAGCCGCAGCCCCGGACTGTGCGGGGGCTGGTGGACAGGTAGTCGGGCGGCCTGGCTGGTTAGGCAGGGCGAAACAGTTCAGTCTGGCCTGAGGCGGCCCACCAGTTCCTGGGGCGTCAAACGCAGATCACTGGCGCCTGATCCACTGCTCCCCGCCAGGGGATCGGGGGGGCCAGCGCGCAAATCCTTGAGCACCACCACCCCCTCGGCGGCCTCCTGGTCGCCAATCACCACGGCCCACCGGGCCCCTGAACGATCAGCCCGCTTGAACTGCTTACCAAAGGCCGAACCACTGGCATCGATCTCCACCGCCAAGCCCGCTGAACGGCACAGGCGGGCCACCGGCAGGGCCATCGCCTCGGCAGCCTCGCCGCGGCTCACCAGATACAGATCGGGCACCGCAGGGGAAGCGGCAGGGGCCCCTGAGCTCGTGCTTTGGGCCAGCAGTAAGGCCAACCGCTCCATCCCTAAGGCCCAGCCAATCGCCGGGGCCTCGGGCCCGCCCAATTGCTGCACCAGGCCGTCGTATCGGCCGCCACCGCAGACCGTGGCCTGGGCGCCGAGCTGGCTGCTGGTGATTTCAAAGGCGGTGTGGCTGTAGTAATCCAGGCCGCGCACCAGCCGGGGGTTGAGCACAAAGGGAATCTCCAGCGCCTCGAGCCCTTGCTGCACCTGGGCAAAGCGCTGCCGGCTCTCGGGGCAAAGGGCATCAGCAAGGGAAGGGGCATCGGCCAGTAGGGCCTGGGTTTGGGGGTTCTTGGAATCGAGCACCCGCAACGGGTTGGTGTGGATCCGGCCTTGGGAATCGGCATCGAGCTGGCCTGTGCGCTCCTGGAGCCAGACCACCAACTGCTGGCGGTAGGAGGCCCGGTCTTCGGCGCTGCCGAGGGAATTGAGCTCCAAAGCCAAACCGCCCACCCCGAGATCGGCCAAGAGATCCCAGGCCACCGCAATTGCTTCCACGTCGGAGCGGGAATCGGCAAAACCCAGCAGCTCCACGCCGATCTGGTGGAACTGGCGCTGGCGGCCGGCCTGGGGCCGCTCGTAGCGAAACATTGGCCCGCCATACCAAAGCCGCTGGGGGCCCTGGCTCAAGAGGCCGTGCTGAATCACGGCCCGCACCACCGAAGCCGTGCCCTCGGGCCTGAGGGTGCAACTGCGATCGCCCCGATCGATGAAGGTGTACATCTCCTTCCCCACCACGTCGGTGGCTTCGCCAATGCCGCGGGCGAAGAGCTCGGTGGCCTCCAGCAGGGGCGTGCGGATTTCGGCGATGGCGGCCCGGCGGAAATGCTCGCGGGCGGTGGCCTCAATCTGCTGCCAGAGGGCGGTCTGCTCGGGCAGCAAATCCACCATGCCCCGCAGGCTTTGAAGGGTTGAAGCGGGGCTGGGCACGGAAACGCTTGGCCAATCGGTCCAGTTTGCCGCCTCGCTCGCATAGCTCTCAGCAGTAGACCAGCTCTTCGCAGTAGGCCAGGCTCTAGCCGTAGAACTGCCGGTACCAACGGGCGAACCGCTCGACGCCAACCTCGATCGGGGTGGAGGGCTTGAAGCCCACCCAGGCTTCGAGCAGGGACGTATCGGCGGCGGTGGCCACCACATCACCGGGTTGCATCGGCTGGAAGTCTTGGACGGCCTTTCGGCCCAGGGCCTGCTCAAGCACCTTGATGAAGTGCAGCAGCTCGATGGGCTGGGCATTGCCGATGTTGAACATCCGGTGGGGCGCCCAGCTGGTGGCGGGATCCGGGTTGGCCGCATCGAAAGCAGGATCAGCCGTGGCGGGCTTATCGAGGCAGGCGATCACGCCGGTCACGATGTCGTCGATGTAGGTGAAATCACGCCGCATCTGGCCGTTGTTAAACACCTTGATGGGTTCGCCAGCCAGGATCGCTTTGGCAAACAGCATCGGCGCCATGTCGGGCCGGCCCCAGGGGCCATAGACGGTGAAAAAACGCAAGCCCGTGGCCGGCAAGTCATAGAGGTGGCTGTAGGTGTGGGCCATCAGCTCATTGGCCTTTTTACTGGCCGCATAGAGGCTCACCGGATGGTTCACCGACTGGACTTCGGTAAACGGCATGGCCTTGTTGCCGCCATACACCGAGCTGCTGGAGGCATACACCAAGTGTCCGATGCCATGGTGGCGGCAGCCCTCCAAGATGTGGCCAAAACCCACCAGGTTGGCCTGAATGTAGGCGGCGGGATTCTCCAGGGAATAACGCACCCCCGCCTGGGCGGCGAGGTGCACCACAGCCCGGGGCTTGGTGGCCGCAAACAGAGCCGCCATCGCCTCGCCATCAGCCAGATCCAGGCGATGGAGACCCCAGGCAGGTGCTGCAATGCCATCCAGGCGGTCCAGACGCGCCTGCTTCAGAGAAGGGTCGTAGTAGCTGTTGAGGTTATCGATTCCGACAACGCTTTCGCCGCGCTCCAGCAAGCGCTCACAGACGGCAGCCCCAATGAAGCCGGCGGCACCAGTGATGAGCAGCGGTTGGTTCATGAACCGAGCAACTCCCGGAAGTAGGCAATCGTGGGCTCCAGACCCTGCTCAAGCGGCACCGTGGGCTCCCAGCGCAATTCGGCGCGGGCTAAATCAATCACCGGTTGACGCTGCAGCGGGTCGTCTTGGGGCAGAGGGTGATCCACAAATGCCAGCCCAGGGTTGATGCGATCGCGCACGAGTTCTGCAAGCTGCTTGATCGTGAACTCCGCTGGATTGCCAATGTTGATGGGGCCGGTGTGGGCACCATTCATCAGCCGAATCAGGCCCTCCACTAGATCGTCCACAAAGCAAAAGCTGCGGGTTTGGCTGCCGCCGCCATAGAGGGTGAGGGGATCACCGCGCAGTGCCTGCACGATGAAATTGCTCACCACCCGGCCATCGTCGGGCAACATCCGCGGCCCGTACGTGTTGAAGATCCGGGCCACCCGGATTTCGGTGCCATGCATGCGGCGGTAATCAAAACAAAGGGTTTCGGCGATCCGCTTGCCCTCGTCGTAGCAACTGCGGATACCGATGGTGTTCACACAGCCCCGGTAGCTCTCGGGCTGGGGATGCACCTCCGGATCGCCATAGATCTCGCTGGTGCTGGCCAACAGCAACCTGGCCCCCACCCGCCGGGCCAGGCCCAGCATGTTGTAGGTGCCTAGGAAGCTGGTTTTGGCTGTCTTGATCGGGTTGAACTGGTAGTGCACCGGGGAGGCTGGGCAGGCCAAGTGCCAGATCCGATCCACCTCGAGCTTGATCGGCTCGGTCACGTCATGGCGGATCAGCTCAAAGCGGGGATGGCCCATCCACTGGGCAATGTTGGCCTTGCGGCCGGTGAAGTAGTTATCGAGGCAGATCACCTCCTCACCGGCCTGCATCAGCCTGTCCACCAGGTGGGAGCCCACAAAACCGGCACCGCCGGTAATCAGGTTGCGCGTCAAAGAAGCGGTCATCAGCTCACCCCTCCCCCACCCGCCACACCCTGAGCCCTGCAGAGCGAGCAGCGCTTGCATCGGCCCTGGCACGGGCATCAAACAACCAGGCTGGTTGACGCATCACAGCCGCGATCCCTTCCCAATCCAATGAGGCAAACTCCGCCCACTCGGTGAGCAGCAGCACCGCGTCGGCGCCAGTTGCTGCCTCCACAGCGGAACTGGCCATCTTCCAACCGCCACAGTCATCCGAGCCTTGAACAAGCGGATCCTGGTCAATCGACGGCTGGGCCAGGTCTTTGGCGATTTGGAAAGCCCCTACCTTGGGATCCACGATCACCAGCTGGGCCCCTTCCTCCAGCAGATCGCGGCAGATGCGGATCGCCGGGGATTCACGGGTGTCGTTGGTGTCGGCCTTGAAGGCAAAGCCCAGCACCGCCAGGCGCTTGCCGGTGACGGTGCCAAACAGTTTGGTCACCACCAGGCGGGCAATGCGGTGCTGCTGCCAGGTGTTGAGCGCCACCACCTGCTCCCAGTAGGCGGCCACTTCCTCCAGGCCGTAGTGCCGGCAGAGATAGACCAGATTGAGGATGTCTTTTTGAAAGCAGCTGCCGCCAAAGCCAGGGCCGGCCTGCAGAAATTTTGGGCCAATACGGCTATCCGTGCCGATCGCCTTGGCCACCTCCCGCACATCGGCGCCGGTGGCCTCACAGAAGGCGGCAATGCTGTTGATGGAGCTGATGCGCTGGGCCAAAAAGGCATTGGCCGTGAGCTTGGAGAGCTCACTGCTCCAAAGGTTCGTGCGCAGGATTATCTCGGGGGCCACCCAGTGGCCGTAGATACCAGCAAGGGCATCGATCGCCTCTGGATCCTCACCGCCAATCAGCACCCGATCGGGATTCTCGAGATCGCTGATGGCTGTGCCTTCTGCCAAAAACTCGGGATTGGAGAGCACCGAAAATGTGGGCACAGCCCCATTCGAACCGGCTTGCGGGGAAGAAGCCCCAAGAATCGCCTGCACGGCTTCCGCGGTGCGCACCGGCAGGGTGCTTTTCTCCACCACGATCGTGTGGCCGCGGGCATGGGCAGCGACTGTGCGGGCAGAAGCCTCAATCCAGCGCAGGTCGCTGGCCTGCCCGGCCCCTAGCCCCTTGGTCTTGGTGGGGGTGTTCACTGATAGAAACACCATGTCGGCAGCGGCGATCGCAGCTTCCACAGCGGTGGAAAAGTGCAAATTTCGGCCCCGGCAGCGGCCCACCACCGCATCAAGTCCCGGCTCATACACCGGCAGTTTGGTGAGGTCGGGGTCGTTCCAGGCGGCGATGCGCTCAGCGTTGAGATCCACCACCGTCACCTGAATCTCTGGGCAACGGTCCGCAATCACCGCCATCGTGGGGCCGCCCACATAGCCCGCACCGATGCAACAGATGGTACGGATGTTGAACAAAGCGCTCCCCGAGGAATCATTAGTCAGAGGCCCAGACTATTTGCTAGTCCAATAATGAGCTTGATTGGCCAACCTCCTGATCACCGGCGGCGCCGGCTTTATTGGCAGCCATACGGCCCTCTTGCTGCTGGAGGCGGGCCACCAGCTGGTGGTGCTCGATAGCTATGCCAACAGCTCCCCGGAGGCCCTGCGGCGGGTAGCGGAGCTGGCGGGCCCTGAAGCAGCCACAAGGCTCCAGGTGATTGAGGGCGACATCCGCTCAGAGCGAGACCTGGAGAAGGCTTTCTATGCCTGCTCAGCGCTGGGCGGCAAGCCCGCCGATGCCGTGATCCACTTCGCGGGCCTCAAGGCCGTGGGCGAATCGGTGGCCGAGCCCCTGCGCTACTGGGACGTAAACCTCTCTGGCTCCCGCCAATTGGTGGGCGCCATGCAGGCCCATGGCTGCCGCACCTTGGTGTTCAGCAGCAGCGCCACTCTCTACGGCTATCCGGAAACAGTGCCGCTCCCAGAAACTGCCACCATCGCCCCGATCAACCCCTACGGCCACAGCAAGGCGGCGGTGGAGCAACTGCTGGCCGATGTGGCAGCAAGCGAGTCCGGCTGGCGCATCGCCAGGCTGCGCTACTTCAACCCCGTGGGCGCCCACCCCAGTGGCCGCATCGGCGAAGACCCCTCCGGCACCCCCAACAACCTCTTCCCCTTCGTGAGCCAGGTGGCCGTGGGGCGGAGGGAGCAGCTGCAGGTGTACGGCGGGAACTGGCCGACCCCCGACGGCAGCGGCGTGCGCGATTACATCCACGTGATGGATCTGGCCGAAGGCCACCGCGCCGCCCTCGATGTGCTGCTGGCGGAAGGGCCCCAGCTGCTCACCCTCAATCTGGGCAGCGGCCAAGGCCATTCGGTGCTGGAGGTGGCAGCCGCCTTTGAGGCCGCCAGCGGCCGACCCGTGCCCTTGAAAATCGTGGAGCGGCGGCCGGGCGATGCGGCGATCACCGTGGCCGATCCGTCACTCGCCGCCCAGCGCCTGGGCTGGCGAACCAGCCGCAGCCTTGCGGATATGTGCCGCGACGGCTGGGCCTGGCAGAGCGCTAACCCCAATGGCTATGGGGCCTGAAACAATGGCCTCACCCAAGGGCCCTCCGTGTTGCCAGCCTCCTCACCAGGCCCAGCTTCTGCCCTGAGCCGCTGCCTGCAGGAAGAGGCTGCTGCCATCGCCGCGGCAGCCGGCCGGCTGAGTAGCGAGCAGGTGGAAGCGGCCCTGGAGTTGCTGTTGGGCTGCCGCTCGCGCCGGGCAAAACTTGTGGTGACAGGCGTGGGCAAAAGCGGGATTGTGGCCCGCAAAATTGCCGCCACCTTTTCCTCGATCGGCCTAACGGCCGTGTTCCTCAACCCCACCGACGCCCTGCACGGCGACCTGGGGATCGTGGCCGCCGACGATGTGGCCCTGCTGCTCTCCAACAGCGGCGAAACGGAAGAACTGCTAGCGATCCTTCCCCACCTCAAGCGCCGCGGCACCGGCCGCATAGCCCTGGTGGGCCGGATTGATTCGGCCCTAGCCCGCGGCTGCGACGTGGTGCTGGATGGCTCGGTCGACCGGGAGGTGTGCCCCCTCAACCTGGCCCCCACCGCCAGCACGGCCGTGGCCATGGCCATTGGCGATGCCTTAGCGGCCGTATGGATGGAGCGGGCAGGCATTTCCCCGGAAGATTTCGCCATCAACCACCCGGCCGGATCCCTCGGCCGCCAGCTGACCCTCACCGTGGCCGAATTGATGGTGCCGGCCAGCGAACTTGAGCCCCTAGCCCCAGAAGCCCCACTGAGCGCCGTGATCGGCCAGCTCACCCGGCCCACCAACGGCAAGGGCAGCCTGGGCGCCGCCTGGGTGCGGGGGGCCGGCATTGGTATTGGCGGCAGCGGCGGCCTGATCACCGATGGCGACCTGCGCCGCACCCTCCAGCGCCATCCGCCGGAGGCCTGGGCAAGCGTGCAGGCCTCCGCCATGGCCACCACCGATCCGATCAGCGTGACCCCAGACACCCTGGCCGCCGAGGCGTTGCGCGTGATGGAGCGCAACCCGGCCCAGGCCCTCTCGGTGCTGCCGGTGATCGATGGCGGCGAGCTGGTGGGGCTGCTGCGGTTGCACGATCTGGTGCAGGCTGGGTTCACCTCGAATCAGGCAGCCTCTGCGGCCGCCGCCCCTAACCCATGAGCGCCAAGCCCCTCACCCTGATCGCCGGGCCCTGTGTGATCGAGAGCCGCGATCTGGTTCTGCAGGTGGCCGAGCAGGTGAGCGGCATCTGCCAGGAGCTGGGCATCGATTACGTGTTTAAAGCCAGCTTCGACAAGGCCAACCGCAGCTCGGGCAAGTCGTATCGGGGCCCGGGGCCTGATGAAGGCCTGAAGATCCTCCAAGAGGTGGGCGAGAGCTTTGGGGTACAAGTGCTCACCGACATCCACGAAAGTCACCAGGCCGCTGCCGCTGCCCAGGCCGTGGATGTGCTCCAGATTCCCGCCTTCCTCTGCCGCCAAACCGATCTGTTGGAAGCCGCAGCCCAGGCCGTCGCTGGCACTGAGAAGGTGGTGAATGTGAAAAAGGGCCAGTTTCTGGCCCCCTGGGACATGGCCCAGGTGGTGAACAAGATGGCTGAATCGGGCCTGGATCCCGCCAGCGGCCGCCTCTGGCTGACCGAACGGGGCAGCAGCTTTGGCTACAACACCCTGGTGGTGGACTACCGCAGCCTGCCCCAGCTCCAGGCCCTGGGCTGCCCGGTGATCTTTGATGCCACCCACGCCGTGCAACAGCCCGGCGGCCAGGGCACCACCTCAGGCGGCCAGAGGGAATTTGTGGCGCCCCTGGCCCGGGCGGCGGTGGCGGTGGGCGTGGATGGGCTGTTCCTGGAGGTGCATCCCGATCCCACGGTTGCACTCAGCGATGGCCCCAACATGGTGCCCCTGCACCGCCTAGAGGCCCTGCTCAGCCAATTGGTTGCCCTGCGCAGCGTGGTGGCTGAAGGAACTGCGGTGAGCGTGCTGTGAGGCTCCTGTGATTCGCCGCCTGTTGGTCTCCAAACGCCTCAAGCAGGTGCGCCTGCTGGTGTGTGATGTGGATGGGGTGCTCACCGATGGCGGCCTCCACTACGACGAGAGCGGAGGTGTGGTGAAGCGCTTCAATGTGCGCGATGGCCTGGCGATCCGGATGCTGCAGCGCTCTGGCGTCGAGGTGGCCTTCCTCAGCGGCGGCCGCAGCGGCGCCATCGAGCAACGGGCCCGCCACCTTGATATCCAGCATTGCCTGGTGGGCGTGGGCGACAAGCTGGCTGCCCTCCAAGACTTGCTTGATCAGTTGGATCTGGGCCCTGAGCACACTGCCTTTATCGGCGACGACCTCAACGACCTGACGGTGCGACCGGCCGTAGGCCTCCTGGTGAGCCCCGCCAATGGGGCCCGGGGCCTGCGCCGCCAAGCCGACCTGGTGCTGCGCCAAAACGGCGGCGATGGGGCCGTGCGGGAACTGGCCGAACTGCTGCTGCACCAGCGGGGCCACTGGCAAACCCTGAACCGTGAGGGTTGGCGCGACACCAATAGTTAATCGGGGTTTGACGCCACCAGCGCCCGGGCCTGCTCCAGCTGCTCTGGCGTATCCACCGAAAAGCAATCCGCCGCCACTTCATAGGTGAGCAGGGGGATGCCGGCTTCGATCAGGCGCAGCTGCTCCAGTTTTTCGAGGGCCTCGAGCGGGGATACGGGCAGGTCACACCAGCCGGCCAACACATCCGCGCGGTAGCCATACAGACCCACATGGCCCCAAAAGGTGGTGCGGCTGGTCCACTGGTCGGGATCCAGGTCACGCACATGGGGCAGGGCGCTGCGGGAGAAGGTGATGGCGCGGCCGTCATGGGCGCGGAGCACCTTCACCACATTGGGATCGTGGAGCTTGGCGGCTGCCAGGGGATACACAGGCGTGAGAACAGCGGGCCTATCCAGGGCCGTAAAACGCTCCACCATGGCTTCGATGATGGCCGGATCCAACAACGGCTGATCCCCCTGCACATTGATCACCAGGGTCTGATCGAATTCCTGCCCGCCTGCCGCCGCCACCAGCTCATCCACCACACAAGCCAAGCGCTCACTGCCGGAGCTGCAGGATTGGGGGGTGAGCAGGGCGCGAAACCCCCAGCCCTCGGCAGCCTCTTGAACGATCTCGCTATCGGTGCAAGCCACCACCGCCGCCACGCCCTTGGCCTGGGCGCAACGCTCCAGCACCCGGCGCAGCATGGGCTGACCGCCGATGTCGGCCATCACCTTGCCGGGCAGCCGGGCCGATTCCAAGCGAGCTGGAACGGCCACCACGACAGGAGGACTGGTCATGGCGAGCTGACTAGGTCGGTGTCATTTTGACCTTTGTAGAGCCCGGCCCCAAGCCCGTGACCACCAAGCAACTCGTGCTCGCTGGCGGCGGCCATAGCCATGCCCTGGTGCTGCGGCTCTGGGCCATGCACCCCAAGCGGCGCCCCCCCGGCCTGATCACCCTGGTGAACCGCCACAGCACAGCCCTGTATTCGGGCATGGTGCCGGGCCTGGTGGCAGGGCTCTACAGCCCAGGGGAGTGCGCCATCGATCTCAGGCGGCTGTGCGCCCTGACCGGCGTCACCTTCGTGCAGGCGGAGATCACGGCTGTGGATCTGGCCCGCCAAGAGCTGCTGCTGGCGGGCCGGCCGCCTTTGGCCTGGGATCTGCTCAGCCTCGATGTGGGTGCGGAAGTTGGTGCTGCAGAAGGTTGGGAATGCGGCGAGGGCAGCTCAGGGCCATTACCGGTGAAGCCCCTGGAACCCTTTTTAGCCTGGTGCCACGGCGTGGAAGCACCCCAAGCGATCTCCATCCTTGGCGGGGGGGCGGCGGCCGTGGAGGTGGCTTTGGCCCTGCGCCATCGGGGGCTCAAGCCGAGCCTGCGGCTGCGCGGCAAGCAACTCCATCTGGGTTCGAGGGCTGCCAACCGGCTGGGGGAAACCCTGCTCAAAGCGGCGGGTGTGCCGCTTGTGCGGAACTGGCGCAAAGAACAAGCCCTGGCGAACGCATCTGCGACCGACTCAAACCAAGAATCCAACCCAGCTCTGGCCTGCACCGGCAGCCACGGCCCCAGCTGGCTGGAAGCCTCAGGGCTGCCCACCAATGCTGCAGGGCGGGTGCTCACCGAAGCCAGCCTGCAGGTGAAGGGCTTGCCAGCCGTGTTTGCCTGCGGCGATTGCGGTGTGATCGACGGAAACCCTCGAGCGGCCTCAGGGGTGTGGGCGGTGCGGGCAGCGCCGGTGCTGGCGGCCAATCTCGAGCGCTGGCTGGATCACGGCGCGCGGCAAGGCGCATCGGCCCCATCACCACGGCTGAAACCCTGGAACCCCCAGGCCCGGGCCCTGCAGCTTCTCGGCGATGGCGGTGCAGTCAGCGGCCGGCCGCGGGCCATTGCCTTCTGGGGGCCCTTTGCATGGGGGCCCAGCGAGCTGCTGTGGCGCTGGAAGCAAGCCATTGATCAGCGCTTCATGGAGCGCTTTACCGGGCTCCAGGCCATGGATAGCGGGAAGGTACTGGGCAAGGGCAATGCCACGAACAACGGCAATGCCATGGCCTGCCACGGCTGCGGAGCCAAACTTGCGGCCGCACCCCTGGCAGCAGCCCTGGAGCAGGCAGGCCTGGGCGGGCCGGCGGAAGATGCGGCCGTTGTGGGCCTAGGCGCCAACGGCGACACCCTGCTGCAAAGCGTGGATGGCTTTCCGGCCCTGGTGGGCGATGCCTGGCTCAATGCCCGTCTCACCACCCTCCATGCCTGCAGCGATCTCTGGGCGTCGGGAGCCCAGGTGGACAGCGCCCAAGCCCTGGTCACCCTGCCCCAGGGGCCAGCGGCAATGCAGCAACAGCTTCTGGCCCAAACCTTGGCCGGCGTGCGCTCGGTACTCGAACCAATCGGCGGCAAGTTGATCGGCGGCCACACTTTGGAAGAACGCGCAGGTGGGGGGATGGCCCCTGGGCCTGGCCCCCTCACCCTGGCCCTCACGGTGAATGGCAGCTGTCCTGGTAGCCCCTGGCCCAAGGGACCACTCCACGGCGGCGATGCCTTGGTGCTGGTCAAACCCATCGGCACAGGCGTGTTGTTTGCCGCCGCCATGGCCGCCGCTCCAAGCGAGCACTGCAATCCCGCCTGGATTGATCAAGCCCTGATGGCCATGCAGCGATGCCAAGCGCCCCTGGTCGATCTGCTGCGCGCCCACGGCTGCCGGGCCTGCACCGACATCACCGGCTTTGGGCTGCTCGGCCATCTGGGTGAAATGCTTGCAGCCAGCGCCGCCTCGATCCAGGTGAGCCTCGATGCCCCAGCGCTCCAGGGCCTGGCCATGGCTGGATCATTGGAGCTACTAGACCTGGGTTACGCCAGCAGCCTCGCCCCCTCCAACGCCCGGGCCCTAGCCCTGCTCGGGGGTTCTATCCAGCTCCAGGGCCCCAGCTCAGCCGCCCTGCACGGCCTGCTTATCGATCCCCAAACCTGCGGCCCCCTGCTGGCCGCCCTTCCCGCACACCAAGCTCCTGCGGCCCTAGCCGCGCTCCACGCAGCTGGCTTTGCTCAAGCGGCCGTGGTGGGGAGCGTGGAAGGGGTCAGCTGAGCTTCGGCTCAAACCCGCTCAGCCGCCAGCGCCTCCGCCCGCAGATCCCGCAGCCGGGCGCCAAGGGCAGGGCCGGGCCTGAAGCCTTGGGCGATCAGATCGGAGGCTTGCAAGGGCGCTTGAACATGGCGCCAACGCCACCACCAGCGCAGCAAGGGCCGGCGCCACTGCCGCCAAGGCTGCACGCCACCAGCGCTGCAAGCCAAAGCCAGGGCCACCGCATCGGCAGAACAGCCTGGAGCCTCGAGCAGGGCACACCAGCTCACGACGTCCCCAGTCGCGCGGCTATGGAGCACCTCTTGGCCCAAGCGTTCCCCAAGCGCCAGCCAGCTCGCCAAAAGCTTGTGCTGGGCGTGGGGCAACTGCAGCCGTTCGGCCAAGGCCAGAGGATCGGCCGCGCCAGCCACCAACGCCACCATCAAGGGCAGCCCCAGGCGCTGGGCCCAGCGCAGCCGCCGCGGCCAGGTGGAATCGGCTTGGAGCTGGGGATCGAGCAGCACCAGAGCGCCCCAGCGCTGCAAGGCCGCCAGGGCCTGGGGCCAGGGCTCCCGCTCCAGCAGCAGCTCCAACTCCATCCGCAGCCGGGTACCCAGGGCTGCAGGAGCCTGATCCGGTGGGTCGCCATGCCGCCACCGCCAAGGCCACGCCGCCAAGGTACGGGTCGCATCAGCCAGGCTCTGGGGGGCCAAATCAAAACCCAACCGAGCCCCATAGCGGGCGCCCCGCAGCAAGCGGGTGGGGTCGTCGCTCAGGCTTTGTGGGTGGAGCAAGCGCAGCTGGCGCCGCTCCAGATCCGCCTGGCCGCCATGGGGATCGAGCAGGGCAGGAGAGGGCGAACCGGCGCCTGCCAAAACCAGGGCCATGGCGTTGATCGTGAAGTCGCGCCGGGCCAGATCGTCTGCCAGGGCCCCAAAGCGCACCTGGGGGTTCTCGGCGGGCACGGCGTAGCTTTCCTGCCGGGCCGTTGCCACATCCAGCAGCAAGGATTGACCCGCCACCACAAGCTCGAGCTCCACCGTGCCGTAGGCGCCATGGACCTGGCTGCCAGTGATCGCGCCCTCAAAACCCCGCTGGGCCAACTCCAGGGCCAACTGCTCCACCATGGCCGCCCCACTGCCCTCCACCACCAGATCCAGATCCAGCAGCCCCCGCCAGGGATCGTTGTGCACCCGGTGCAGCAGCACATCCCGCACCGCACCCCCCACCAAGGCCACCGGCGCCCCAGGCACAACGGCCTCTTGGGCAGCGGCAATCGCCTCGAGCAGCACCTGGGGCACGCCGGGGATCTGCACCTAGTTCAACCACTCCTGGGCGAGTTGGGGAATCGCCCTGAACTCCGGGTCCTTGTGCAGCAACCGGGCCCCCTCCAGATCAGCAGCAGCAGCAATCCAGGCATCTGCCACCGACAGGGCAAAGCCGGCCTTGAGTTCCGCCGCCCGCATCAGCAAGGCATCGGAGGCTTCAACCCAGCGAATCGGCAACGCCAGCAGTTGCTCATGGGCCAGGCGACCGCTGCGTTCGCCCTCGTCCTTCCAAACCCGGTACAGCACTTCCATCCGGCTCATGAAGCAGGCCAAGCAACTCGGAGCGGGCCCCTTGGCCGAATCCACCAGCAGGGCGGCCACCCGCTGGGCCCCAGGTTCATCGTCCCGCAGGGCCAGCAGGGCCGAGGTGTCCAGCAAAACCAGTTCCCTCATGGCTCTACGGCCCGTTCCCGCTCGCGCTCAGCCAACAGCCGGGCCACCGATCCCCCCTGGCCCGAACCGCGAAAAGCCTGGATGGCATCGGCATCCACCGGCACCACCCGGATGGCCCCATCGGCCTCGACAAACCACTCGAGCCGCTGCTGGGGACCGAGCGAAAAGCGGGCGCGAATCGCGGCTGGAATCACCGTTTGGCCCCGGGCCGTGATCGTGCTGCGCATCGCGCGAATTACCTATTTGGGTTAAGCGTAATTCACCCCAACGGCTCAATGGGTGCCAGGCGCGGATCGAGGATCTTCGGGCCCATGCCCTCAAATTTGACCGCGATCGACACCTTCTCGCCGCTGCCAAACAGGTGGGTCACATGGCCCTCGCCAAAGGAGCTATGGCGCAGGCGATCGCCCACCACCCAGGTTTTGCCCGGGGCGCGGCGCCGCACCGCATTGGCCGCCGCTCCGGCTTCACCACCCTCGGCCACCTGGCGGCTCTCCTCACGGTCCACCCGGGTGAGGCGATCCATGCGTTGATCCCGGCGCAGGGCCGCCCCACCGCTGCGGGGGATGTCGCCCTGGATCAATTCAGTGGGCAATTCGGAGAGAAACACCGAGGGCACCGCCGGCTCACGCATGCCGCCCCAGAGGCGCCGCTCGCTGGCATGGGAAAGGAACAGCCGCTCCTTCGCCCGGGTGACCCCCACGTAGCAAAGGCGGCGCTCCTCCTCGAGGGCTGAAGGATCCTCCAAGGAGCGGTAGCTGGGGAACAGGCCCTGCTCGAGACCCACCAAAAACACCACCGGAAACTCCAGGCCCTTGCTGGCGTGGAGCGTCATCAGGGTGACCCGGTTTTGTTCGGTGTCCTTGGAATCGGCGTCACTGGCCAAAGCAGCAGAGGCCAGGAAATCCTCGAGGGATCCCTCCTCGTTTTCCTCCTGGTATTGAAGAGCCGCATTCACCAGTTCGTTGAGGTTGCGGCGGCGGTCCTCCGCCTCATCGGTGCCATCGGCAATCAGCTCGGCCACATAGCCGCTCTGCTCCATCACCCGCTGCACCAGCTCCGAGGGCGCTGTGTCTTGGGAGCGCCGCTGCAGATCACTGATTAATTCATGGAATTGCAGGAGCCCCTTGGCTGAACGGCCCCCCAAGGAGCGCACCGCCTCGGCATCGCTCACCACCTCCCAAAGGGGAATGCCGAGTTGGTTGGAGGCGTCGGTGAGCCGCTCGATCGTGGTTTTGCCAATGCCGCGCTTGGGGGTGTTCAGCACCCGCAGCAGGCTGACGGTGTCGGCGGGGTTCACCAACAACTTCAGGTAGGCGAGCACATCCTTGATTTCGCGCCGGTCGTAGAAGCGCAGGCCGCCCACCACGATGTAGGGGATGCCCCACCGCACCAGCGACTCCTCCATCGCCCGGGACTGGGCGTTGGTGCGATACAGCACGGCCATATCCCCCCAACCCAAATCCGGGTGGGCCGCTTCGAGCATGCGTATGCGGTGCACCACGGCCTCGGCTTCGGCGATTTCGTCGTCGCAGCGGGTGAGGGAGATCAGCTCCCCTTCGCCGCGGGTGGGCCGCAACACCTTGTCGATGCGCTCGGAATTGTGGGCGATCAGGGCATTGGCCGCCTCCAGGATCGTGGCGGTGGAGCGGTAGTTCTCCTCCAGCTTCACCATGGTTTTGGTGGCCAGATCGGGGGCCCCATCGCCGAAGTCGTCCTGGAAGCCCATCAGGATCGTGAAATCGGCGGCCCGGAAGCTGTAAATGCTCTGGTCGGCATCGCCCACCACAAACACCGAGCGGCCCTCCCAGTCGTCGTAGCTGTAGGGGTCGCGGCCGTTGGTGACCAGCAGCTTGATCAGGTCGTACTGGGTGCGGTTGGTGTCCTGGTATTCATCCACCAGCACATGGCGAAAGCGGCGGTGCCAGTAGTTGCGCACCTCCTCGTTTTGGCGCAGTAACTGCACCGGGAACAGCAGCAGGTCGTCGAAATCGAGGGCGTTGTTGGCGGCCAGGGCCCGCCGGTAGCGGCGATAGGTGTCGGCCATCAGGCGGCCCCGTTGGCCACCCCCCGCATCGGCCTCCAATTGCTCGGGCAGCCAGCCCTGGTTTTTGGCGTTGCTGATCGCCCAGCGCATTTTCTTGGGCTCAAAGCGCTTGGGATCGAGCTGCAGCTCCTTGGTGACGATCTCCTTGACCAGGCTCTGGGCATCGTTCTCGTCGTAGATCGAGAACTGGCGGGTCCAGCTGAGGCCTTCAGGATCCTTGAACTTGTCGATGTCGAAGCGCAGCAACCGCGCGAACAGGGCGTGGAAGGTGCCGATCCAGAGGTCCTTGATCACCTCGCGGTAGATGCGACTGCGCAGCTGACGCTGCTGCACCGGCGGCAGGGTGCTCCAGGGCTGGCCGAACTGGCTCTGGGCCAATTTCTGGGCGAGCAGCACCTCGAGCCGCTCCTTCATTTCCCGGGCGGCCTTGTTGGTGAAGGTGACCGCCAGCAGATGGGCCGGATCGACGCCGTGGTGGCCGATCAGGTGGGCAATCCGGTGGGTGAGGGCGCGGGTTTTGCCGCTGCCCGCCCCGGCCACCACCAGCAAAGGGCCTGTGTGGTGGTCCACCGCCTGGCGTTGGGCGTCATTCAGGCCGGCAAGAAAGGCGCTCATCGGGCCAGCTTGGCCAACCGGGCCGCCCACTGTTGGGCCTGGATCCGCCAGCGGGCCGGGGCGCGCAGGGCTGGCTCCCCTGCACAGAGCCGATCCCAGTGGCCATTGATCTCCAGCAAAGCCCGCTGCCAGCGCGCCAGCAGCACCGGCTCAGAGCAACCATCCAGCAAGCCATCGAGGGCTTCAGGGGCCGGGTGCCAGGGCTGGGGATTGGCGATTGCCGCCATGATTCGCTCCACATCAGCCCCCAGGGTTCCCGCACCGAGCTGATGGCCCACCAGGCCGGGGTCAAGGCTGTCGGCGAGGGCGTGGTTGAGGCTGCTGAACACCACACAGCCGCAGGCCAAAGCTTCGATCGGCGGGAGGCCAAACCCCTCACTCACGCCACGGCCCCGCCAGTAGTCGGCGGAGTCGTAGAGCACCACGCTGGCGCTGTTGAACAGCTCGACCAGATCGTCGACCCAGCCGGCTTGCACTTCCACCCTTAGGCCCCGGGCCCTGAGCTCTGGCACCAGCTGCTCGAGCACGTAGCGGCTGTTTTTGCGCTGCTGCACCAGAACATCGATGGGGCGGCGCTGGGGATTGGCGATGGCATTGGGGCCGCCAGTCCTGTTGCGATTACCGCGCTCGAGCCACTGGGATTCGAGGGCATTCGGCACCAAAAACAATGGATTGCGGGGGGCCCGATCGCCCCAGTAGCCCAGGGTGCTGCGGCTCACCGCCAACACCGGCACCCCAGCCGGCAAGGGGAAGCCATAGCCACTGCTGTGGGCGTGGTAAGCCACGGGCCTGCCCCTGAGCTGGCGCAGCAGGGCGGGCACATCAAAGCCCCAGCTCACGATCCAAAGGGCATCCCCGGGGGAGCGCCCATTGCGCAGCAGATCGGCCAGAAACGGGTTGCCGGGCTCCCGTTGGCGGTAGGTGACCACCTCCGCGGAACCCAGCTGGGCCACCAGGCGGGCGGTTTGCAATTCCACAAGCAAGCCACCGCAGCGGAACTTGCCGCTGGTGCCTGGCACCAAAAACCGCAGCGGCCGCAAACTCAGGCAGCCACCGCTTCAGTACTACCGGCGCGCTGGCGGCGGGTGAGGAAGCCGAAGAGCACCTTGCCGATGGCGGCCACCAGGTTGCCTTCCAGCTCCTGGAACATGGTCATGTTGAGGTGGAAGGCCTGGTTGGCCTCCT
>Ga0310323_10007_pt1 | contig 57464 bp, 62 predicted proteins | sample LakEriER3TotalD7_FD_195537 | JGI IMG/M metagenome (GOLD analysis project Ga0310323, IMG submission 195537) | Enriched freshwater cyanobacterial communities from Lake Erie, Ohio, United States - ER36.Total.D7 (v2) (version 2) | ecosystem: Environmental > Aquatic > Freshwater > Lake | place: USA...
TCCAACCAAAGCGGAGGTGTCCGAATGGACGACACGCCACCCAATCAGCTTTTTTAGCGAGCTGTCCCTTGGCCCCTGTTCCAACAGTCTCCACCCAACGGTGGCATAGCCGTCTGACGCGACACTGCTGCACTGACCCATCGGTGCACCCGGGGCCTTTGCTGACAGCTTCAGTTTTATCTCGAGGTAAGGAAGTGGTCGATTCAGCCGGTTCCGGTTTGGCGGAACCGGCTTTTTAATGGACAGGCGCTTGATGTGCAGACCTGCTAAGGCTGAACTATGCAACAGCACCTGCACCAGATCGAGGTTTCGACCAACGGCCCAGGCTTCACCCCTCTCAACAGGGAACTCAACCGCTGGATTCGTTCCACTGGCATGCAACGGGGCGTGCTGCACCTGAGCTGCTTGCACACCAGCTGCAGTTTGACCATCAATGAGAACGCCGATCCCCGGGTTCTGACGGATCTGCAGGCCTGGATGGATGCGGTGGTCCCTCAGGATGGCCGTGGTCCCCTGAACGGCAACGGCAAGCGCAGCCCCTATCTGCACCATGACGAGGGTGATGACGACATGCCGGCCCACATCCGGACAGCCCTCACCGCCCAGAGCCTGACGCTGAGTCTTGATGGCGGGCAACTGCTCCTAGGGGTTTGGCAGGCGGTTTACCTGTGGGAACACAGGGCATTACCTCAACGGCGGCGGATCGCCTGCCACGTCATCGGCGAGTAGGCAGCGCAATGTCACAGCCCTGATCCCAGCGGCCATCACCGTCGAGGCCTTCAACGGCTCTAGTTGAGCTGGGAGAAGCAACATCGGCCTGAGGCTTGACGGTCTTCGCAGCGCCGGAGTTAATTTCCTGAAGCCTTAAGGCCGCCTAGTGCCTGGCTGGCGCGTGGTTCTCAATACAGATCATTTCCCCTCCCTAGGATTTTGCCGTCTGGATTGATAGGCCACCGCCATGGGAAGTCAATGGGAGAACTTCCTCCAGAACCTGGGCGAGTGGCATGGCTCCTTTGCCTCCCTTGATCCCAGCGGCACGATCGTGGACAGCACGCCCTCAATCCTCAGCCTGGAGCAGGGTGAAGAGCAGCAGTTGGTCCATTTCAAACTGCGTCGCTTCGGGAACGGGCTCGATAGCGCACCCACCAGGGAGATCAGCCAGGAGTACCGCTCCTTAGGGAAGCAGGTGGTGTTCTTCGAATCCGGCACCTTCTGCAAGGGTTCGCTGCAATTGGCTCCGGGAACGGTGTTCGGCGCCGAGTTCGGCTTCGTGGCGGGTGATCGCCGCCACCGGTTGGTGCAGCTCCACAGCCCGGAGGGGGCTTTTGAAAGCCTGGTGCTGATCCGTGAGTTCCGAGCTGGCAGCGGCTCCAGCGAACGGCCACCCTTAGGGGACGATCACCTGATAGGGCATTGGAAGGGTCAGGCCGCCACGATCAGTGCCGAGTGGCCCGAGCCGGATCTTGCCCCCTGTGACCTAGAGGTCCATCGCGGCAGCGACGGGACCATCACCTTTCACACCAGGATCGGCGCAGTGGAAGAGACCAGCGGCGGGCAGTCCGAGCGCCTGATGCTGCTACCTGACAGCGGCTGTTGCCTGGTGCCCCTGCAGGTGAGCCACCGAGAAGCGTTCAGGTTGGAAGCCGGATGGCTCCCAACCCCCGGCAGAATGGAACGGTTGGTCCGTCGCTATGACACCAGCGGCGCATGGATCTCGGCCACCTGGATCAGCGCCGTCCTGGATTAAGAAGCGGCGATCGCCGGAAGCACTTCATAATCTGTTAAGATTGTGGAGACATTTCGTTGCACTCATGGCTGACACCACCTCCAAGTTCGGATTCGTCGCCTTCGCCGAAACCTGGAATGGCCGTCTGGCCATGCTCGGCTTCGTGATCGGCCTGGGCACCGAGCTGCTCACCGGTCAGAGCATCCTCGGCCAAATCGGCCTGGGCTGATCAGCGAGTCGCTTCCGCATGACCGGCCTTTTGGGGTTGGTTATGCGGATTTTTAATTGATACCATTCCCGAAACTTGTATCGAGACCGCGCTCCTTTTTATTATCGCACCCAAGGACGTATTGCCTGTTGAGCAAATTTCCTGGGAATCACTTACAGGTGCCCAACATTTAGGCATTAAAATTGGTAGGGCTCTAAAGATTTTTCATGTACCCGAGGGCAACACCGTGTCCCTCGAATATCTTGTGGAATCAGGCAAGGCGGAAATCAGCGGACTTGATCCGTTTGCCTGTGTTCGCAGTGTCTCTAGTGAAAAGAATGGTGTTGAGCTTCCAGCGGAGCCAAGCCCTTCTTCTTTCCCTCGGATTTGCGACACACTGATCCCCCGCTTTGAGCCAGCATCCCTCTGGCTTGGTGTCTACCAAGTGAGCGGCACAAAAAGAGAAGATGCAGAGAGTTTTGCCAGTCCTGCTCAACGATTTTGTATTGAGCAAATCATCTGTCTAGACAAGATCTCCCTATCGGATGTCAATAACGACACCTGCTGGTTTTATCCCACAGAAGACGGTGAATATTTGAGTTGGGAGAGTCAGCATTCCATCGAGTTGGAACCCGGCTATCTCGCAGACGGCAACCTTCTTGATGATCCGCATCAATACGAGAGAGGCCACCTCAATCTGCTTTGGTCTCTTATGGCTAATGACAAGGATTTAACCTGTGTTGGACTAACCTATATGAATCGCAGGATTGAATGGCCCTTGCAAATAATAGACAAAAGGAGATCTGCTAATTGGACCTCTTTTCGAGCAGACTCCTTGGCGGAAAATTCCTACTCTGAAAAATCTAAAATAACGGTATTTTCCGGCAAAGAGCTCTAAGGCTAGGAGGGTTGTTCGTAGAGGTATTCAAGACGCTCACGGCTTAAATCCACATAGAGCACCTCATCGCCAGGAGCAGGAGCTTCGGGATGGCGATTGCGGGGAGACGACCGGGTGGATGGGGTTCGCATCGTCTGAGTCATCAGGGCGAAAGCACCACCTGCGATGACCGCAAAACAAACCATATAAACGAAAGGGAATAGGGCTTCAAGCATGGGAATCCTCGATGCACCTAGCCTAGTGTAAAAATCTGTTAAGCGCGCGTAGTCCGAGCGCGCCCTCGTGGTAATCGAAGGCGAGCTTGAGCGTTTGTCTCTGCCTGGCCTCGGGCCGCAGATGGGATGACACAGGGTCGGCGTCCTTGGGCCGAATCGCCCGTTCCCCCGTTCGCCCGCGAAGGGCCTCAGCTTGAAGGGCCTTCCGTGTCCAAAGGATCGATGTGCTGGTCCGTGATCGACACGGCCCTCCTGTAAATCGCGCTGTGGGTGTCGCCTGCCGTTTCCAAGGCCTCGCGCATGCCCTGCCAATAGAGCAGATCTGAATCGATCAAGGGGTAACAATCCTGCTGAAACAAGCTTGGCGAGCGGAAATAGGGCACTGCGAAATCCAATTGGAGGGGAATCCCGAACCCCAACGGCCCCATATCGGCAGAAGCCCTCGGCCCACCCGCAAGACCAGAGCAAAGTTTTGTAGCATTTCGCAATCTGCTGCCTATCCTTGATCAAGCCATCCCTTTCCCGACAGTTTGAACTGGAAGCCCAATCCAGGGCCATTCAGGGCTGCACTGATATTGAAGAGCTTCGCGGCGTGGCCATGTCCCTACTCAAGGCATGGCACATGCAAGCTGAAATGACCAAGCACTTCGGCGCCCAGGCCATGGGCCAAACCGCTCGGGTCAAATCCTGAGAACCGCCTTTACATTCAGTTACAATTTCCGCAATGTTGCCTGAAAGCCAGTGAACACCGACTACAACGCTGCCATCACTGGCCTGGTCGCCGTTGGTGTGCTGCTGACCGCCATGGTCGGTTACGTGCTCACACGCCCCACCGACCTCAGCCCTGCCTGCTGAGCTCCACTTTCAAACCCATCACCACTCCTTTCAAACCTCCCCATGACCCCATTCCAATCAACCGAACAGTGGTGCCAGAACAGGGCTGAGCAACAGATTCACAGCGAGCAGCTCAAGCGGGTTGAACTGTTCAACGGCCGCGCGGCCATGCTTGGCATCGTGATTGGGATCATCACGGAAGGTCTGACTGGCCAAGGCATTGCCCATCAAATTGGCCTTGGCCCCCTGGTTGATGGCTACGCCGCTTGCCATACCCAGTTCCTGCCCTTCTGCTTCTAACTCACCAAACGGGAGTTTCCGCAAAACCCCATTGGGGGAGCATCTGGGCCGGTTCCGGTTTATTGGGACCGGCTTTTTGATGGCTGTTCGGCAGCTGAGCACTTCTTTTTGATCGCTTCTACTTGATCTCTTAGGGATGAGTCATCTGCCTGCTGCTCCAGCCAGCAATTTCATTGAATTGCGTGCCCCTAAAGTTCTTCCTAATCGCATAGACCCACGCCACTCAGGTGCCCTGGCCCAAGGCTGAAAGAAGCACTTGCTCAACTTCTGGCAGCAAGAAAGGTTCCATGCACACCCGAACTACCTAAAAGCAAACCAATCCAGCCTCTGAGCAGCACTTGCATCAGCGCCTTGAACCAACTCCACACCCTTGACTGTTCCATCACTCTTGTACCAAGGGTCCTCGCAAATCGATGAAAAGACCGCCCTGGCTTCCTCCAGCAAAGGGAAGGTACCAACCTGGACAACGCCCCAGGAGTCATGGGTGTTGACCACATATGTCATTTACACTGACACCGCCTAAAAAGGTCAAGACTTTCAGTCCTGAGAATCACCATCGAGAGATTGCTCCAGAAGAAAGGCAGCAAGATTGCTCAAAGATCTCCCTTCAACAAGACTACGCTTTAATAATTTTTTGAGCGTCATTGCAGGGACCGTAATTGTGATCCGCTGGGGAGAACGAAACTGATTTTCAATTCCCGTGTCCTTGTTGATCCCTGACGAGGCATTCATGCGCCTCACCTTCCCAAAAAACATTTCTTACATTACCGCAGAAGACCAGGGATGCATCAGTATTTATGCTTATTTATTAAACTGCTCGGGATCGAAAAGCTCTGCGCCTTGAACAACCATCGCAGCAGCAATCTCACTGATGGACCGGCCTGTCCTGTCGCTGATGCGCTGCAGGTACGCAAGCACCTCTTCTGGAACCTCAACGTCGATACGTCGGGAATGTCCTTGGGGTCGAGTCGAAAGCGGCTGACATCGTTGCTCTCATCAACCATTGGCTAGCTCCAAAACGGTGAATGGTTGGCACCCGCCCCACCCAAAACCTCGAAGCAACCAGGCGAGCAGCAAAACAGGGAAACCCTCAAAATGACTGCAGAAATTGACTTTCTTAGCATCGGGAGCAAGAAAGAAGGCGCTTTTCGGCACGAAGGAGATCGGAAATCCAAAGAAAAGATGAAAAATCTTAGGGGGGGTAGGGCTATTGGGCGTTTTTTGGCACACCTGTTACAAGGCATTGCCCAGCAGAGCCACGCCCCATACCGCGCGCGCATTGTTCAAGACTCCTGGGGGCTCTTCTGATTGCGGTTGTTACGACAACGATCAGAGCAATAGCGCACCTCCTCCCACACATCCTTCCATTTTTTCCGCCACTGGAAGGGTCGCCCACAGACCATGCAGTCCTTGGTGGGCCTATCGGCATGGTGGGGCATGAACAATGGCTGAGGGTGACCTCAGCAGGGAATAGGGGGGACGCTCGTATTCAAGCCGTCCGGTTCCAAGAAAGATCTCTTCCCTTTCATCCGACCATCACGGGGATCGCACAACCCAGGGTTGTCTCCTGGTGAGAGAACTCATTGCTCAGGCAGGAGCTGTTCTGGCGTGAGGTCCAGGCGGCGTATCAGAGCGAACACCGTGCCCGCATTGCCACGGCATAGCCGTAGCCAGTCATCGAGATAGGTGATGTCCAGCCACGCCGGAAAGCGCTGAGCCACCTTTGCCATCAGCTCTGGGCGAAAGGAGCCCAATCGCGGGCCAATCCATCCACCCCGCTCGAATCGCACATTGACCCGCTGCTCCCCAACGACCTCAAGGTGGGCAACCACGCTGATGGCTGCCACCGCCCCTAGGGGGCCATTGAGGCGCAACAGATTCATGCCCCGGTTCGCCGCTGGATCGAGCACCTGCAGGTTCTCCACCACTGGTCCCTGCATCAACCAGGGTTGGGACGAGCTGCTCCATCTGAGCTCCCAGACGCCCCGGAGCTTGCTGCCGTCGGCTTCGAGGTTCGCTGGTTGATCGCGCTCGAGCTGCTCCACCAATGGGCGGATCCTGGGGGAACGCGGCTTAGAGCGAAGCAGGGCCATGAGGGCCATGAGCTCCCTGCGGCCTTGGGGTGTGCCCGTACTCATCGCTCGACGTTCGGTGGATCCAGCATGGCTCTTTTGGAAGAGGACTTCTGAATCCTCAAAACGCCGCCGGCATTACACCGCAAGCAAGAGCTCAATCGCATCCGGGATGTTCGGGAGGGCCTCAAACCGGCCTGAGTAAAAAGCCCACAAATAAGCCGAAAGCACTTCGAGCAACAGACAAACTGCTGTTGTCGCAAGGCAAGAAAACTTATGGGTCGCCTGAGATTCGAACTCAGGACCAATCGGTTAAAAGCCGAGTGCTCTACCGCTGAGCTAGCGACCCGCGCCTTTTGGGCACCCATGGAACGTATCACCCTGGGGTGACCTCCTCAAAGCCCCCTGGCCATGGCCTTGAGAATGGGCCCACGATCCCCATCAACATGAGCGCCTTCCCCTGGCCCGAACCCCAGATTCACAGCGAGGCCTGGGTAGCAGGCACCGCCGTGGTGATTGGGGATGTGCACCTCGCCGCCGGAGCCAGCCTCTGGCCCCTGGCCGTCGCGAGGGGCGATCTCTGCTCGATCAGCGTGGGAGAGGGCTCCAACGTCCAGGACGGAGCCGTGCTGCACGGCGATCCAGGCCAACCCGTGGTGATTGGGGCCGATGTCACCATTGGCCACCGAGCCGTGGTTCATGGAGCCCGCCTCGACGATGGCTGCCTCATTGGCATCGGCGCGGTGATCCTCAATGGCGTCACCGTGGGTGCAGGGGCCCTGGTGGCCGCAGGATCCGTGGTGACGAAGGATGTGCCTCCAGGAGCCCTGGTCATGGGCACCCCGGCCACAGTGAAACGCCAACTCAGCCCCGAAGCCATCGCCGAGCAACGCCTCCATGCCCAGCGCTATCGCCAACTGGCCATGGCCCATGCCGGCCGGCCATCGCGTGTCTAAACACTGCGAGAACAGGCCCATTTAAGCGGGAGGTGCGGGGCGGTCCTTAAGATCGCGCAATCTTGTCTTCTGCCTTCCATGGACGCACGGCTGGTCCTCGTTGCCGCTCCCATCCTGCTTGCTGCCGGCTGGGCCGTGTTTCACATCGGCCGGGCAGCTGTCGGCCAGCTGCAGCTGATGATCATGCGCGCCCGCACCTGATCCCCCTCTGTTGACCTGGAACGGCTCCAAAAGGGCCCTGCTGCAACGCTGGCTTCGGCCCCTGCTGCCAGCCCCCCTCCGGCCTGAACCGGCGGAGCTTCTGGTGATTGGAGCAGGTTTAGCCGGCACAGAAGCCGCTTGGCAAATCGCCCGCGCTGGCCTGAGGGTGCGGCTGGTCGAGATGCGGCCGACCCGGCGCTCCCCCGCCCACCACAGCGCTGAATTTGCCGAGCTGGTGTGCAGCAACAGCTTTGGAGCCCTCTCCAGCGACCGGGCTGCAGGCCTGCTCCAGGAGGAACTGCGCAGGCTGGGCTCCTTGGTGATCGGCACCGCCGATGAGCACGCGGTGCCAGCCGGCGGCGCCCTGGCCGTCGACCGCGGTCGCTACAGCGCGGCCCTCACGGGGGCCTTGGAGCACCACCCCCTGGTCACCGTGGTGCGCCAGGAGCAGCTCGGCCTCCCGGGTCCGGATCAGATCACTGTGCTAGCCACAGGCCCCCTAACGGCCGATGCCCTGGCCGAAGACCTGCGCGCCTTCACCGGCCGGGACGACTGCCACTTCTTTGATGCCGCCAGCCCGATCGTCGAAGGCGACAGCATCGACCTGGGCGTGGCATTCCGCGCCAGCCGTTACGACAAGGGCGATGCCGACTACATCAACTGCCCCATGGACAAGGAGCAGTTCCTTGCCTTCCGCGGGGCCCTGCTTGAGGCGGAACAGGCCGAGCTCAAGGACTTTGAAAAAGAGAGTGCCAACTTCTTTGAAGGCTGCCTACCGATCGAAGAGCTGGCCCGCCGCGGCGAAGACACCATGCGCTACGGGCCCCTGAAGCCCATTGGCCTCTGGGATCCCCGCTGGGGCGACGTCAATGACCGCGATGTCCGCCGGGCCAACCGGGCCTATGCGGTGGTGCAGTTGCGCCAGGAAGACAAGGACGGCCAGCTCTGGAATCTGGTGGGCTTCCAAACCAACCTCAAATGGGGGGAGCAGAAGCGGGTGCTTCGGCTGATTCCTGGCCTGGAGAAGGCCGAATTCGTGCGCTTCGGGGTGATGCACCGCAACACCTTCCTGGAATCCCCCCAGCTGCTGGACGCCACCCTGCAATTTCGCCGCCGCAAGCGGCTCTTCGCCGCAGGGCAAATCACCGGTACCGAGGGCTACGCCGCCGCCGTGGCCGGCGGCTGGCTGGCCGGAACCAATGCGGCCCGCCTCGCCCTTGGCAAGCAACCCATCGCCCTGCCCCCCACCACGATGATTGGGGCCCTCACCCATTTCATTGCTGAGCCCCGCAGCGGCAAAGCCTCCCGCAAAACCGGCTTCCAGCCCATGCCCCCCAACTTTGGGCTCATGCCCGAGCTGCCCGAACGCATCCGCGACAAGCGCCGCCGCTATGGGGCCTACCGGGATCGGTCCCTAGCCGACCTCCAGTCGTTTGTGAGCTGAGACTTGGATGTGGGCGCCTAGGGTCGCCCCATTGCCTATCCAGCGGCCTGTGAGTGCGAGTCCTTCCTTAGACGCCGTCGTGATTGGCTCGGGTATTGGCGGTCTGGTGACGGCCTCCCAACTCGCCGCCAAGGGCGCCAAGGTGCTGGTGTTGGAGCGTTACCTGATCCCGGGCGGATCCGGAGGCAGCTTCAAGCGCAAGGGCTACACCTTCGATGTGGGCGCCTCGATGATCTTTGGCTTTGGCGATCAAGGCCACACCAACCTGCTCACCCGCGCCCTCGCCGACGTGGGGGAGCACTGCGAAACCATCGCCGATCCAGCCCAACTGGAATATCACCTTCCCGGTGGGCTCACCGTGGCCGTCGATCGGGATTACACCAGCTTTGTGGAGCGGCTCAGTGCCCTCTTCCCCCATGAGGCCCAAGGAATCCGCCGGTTCTATGACACCTGCTGGCAGGTGTTCAACTGCCTCGATGCGATGCCGCTCCTCTCCCTCGAGGATCCGGCCTACCTGGCCAAGGTGTTTTTCCGGGCCCCCCTGGCCTGCCTGGGCCTGGCCCGCTGGCTGCCGGTGAACGTGGGCGATGTGGCCCGAGCCCACATCAGCGATCCGGCCCTGCTCAAGTTCATCGACATGGAGTGCTTCTGCTGGTCGGTAATGCCAGCGGATCTCACCCCGATGATCAACGCGGGGATGGTGTTCTCCGATCGCCATGCCGGCGGTATCAACTACCCCAAAGGAGGGGTGGGGGTGATTGCCGAGAAATTGGTGAGCGGCCTGGAGCGCCACGGCGGCTCCATTCGCTACAAGGCCCGGGTCACCAAGGTGCTGCTTGAGGGCGGCAAGGCGGTAGGCGTACAACTGGCCAACGGCGAGCAGATCCATGCCAAAGGGGTTATTTCCAATGCCACCCGCTGGGACACCTTCGCTGGCGAGGGCGGCAGCGAGGGCAGCGTGGCGCGGCCGCTGGTGGATGAAGCGCATACCCCCAAGAACGAAGCCACCTGGCGCAGGCGCTACAAGCCCTCGCCCTCCTTCCTCTCGCTGCATCTGGGCGTCAAAGCTGAGTTGATTCGGCCGGGCACCCACTGCCACCACCTGGTGCTCGAAAACTGGGGGGCCATGGAGGACGAACAGGGGGTGATTTTTGTGTCGATCCCGACCCTGCTCGATCCCTCCCTGGCTCCGGAGGGCCGGCACATCGTGCACAGCTTCACCCCCTCCTCCATGGAGGCATGGAATGGGCTGCCCCCCTCCGACTACGCCGCCAAAAAAGAAGCCGATGCCAACCGCCTGATCCAGCGGCTGGGAGCGATTGTGCCGGGGCTGGCCAGCGGCATCGAGCACCGCGAGGTAGGCACCCCCCGCACCCACCGCCGTTTCCTCGGCCGCATGGGGGGCACCTATGGACCCATCCCGAGCCTGCGCCTGCCTGGATTGCTGCCCATGCCCTTCAATCGCACGGGCATCAACGGTCTGTATTGCGTCGGCGACTCCTGCTTCCCGGGCCAGGGGCTCAATGCCGTGGCCTTCAGCGGCTTTGCCTGTGCCCACCGCATTGGCGCCGATTTGGGCCTCAACCCCTGGGCCCTGCCCGCCTAAGCCCCAGGCTCCATAAGCTTGGTCATGCGGCGTGCCCTGTGATGAGTTCAGCTCCACCCCCCAGCTCGGCAGACCTGGCCCGCTATCTGGAATCCCGGGGTGAACTCAGCAAACCCTGGATGCTCCAACTGCTCCGCTTGACCAAGCTCAAGGAGAGCAAGGACGACCTCGACCCCCAGGAGTACCTGGCGCGGTTGCAGGAGGCCCACGCCGACCTGATGCGCCTTGGCGAATTTTGGAAGGGACGGGAACAGGAGGTGTTTATGGGCCGCTACCAACCAGCAGAACTGCTTGAGCCCTTGCCGGGCTCCGCCGACGATCGATGAGCTATCCCATGGCCCCGCTGATCCGGCTCACGCTGATCTGCCTCTACCTCGCCCTGGTGGCACCGTTGCCCTGGCTGGCCCCAGCAGAGAACCGAGCGGTTGTGGGACTTGCCGTTGGCTTTGGCCTGGCGCTGATCGTGGCCCTCACCAGTGAACAGGTGGAGCTGGATGATTCCGGCATCCGGGTGGGCCATCCCCCCTGGTGCCGCTGGTTGTTGCGGCGGGGCTGGGCCCTGGAGTGGCCGTCCATCTCCGCCCTGATCCCTGTGGCCACAAGCCAGGGAGGCCGGGTGTTTTATGTGCGCAGCCCTGAAGGTTCAGCATTTTTGCTGCCCCAACGGGTCGCCAACTTTGACGACTTTCTCAGCCGCTTTGGCGCGGCCACTGGCATCGACACCAGCGGCATTGGCAGGATTAGTCCGCCATGGACCTACCAACTGCTGGCTGGCTTCAGTGCCACCCTCTTGCTTGCCGAACTGGCCTTTGGCCTAGGGATAGCTGCCAGAGGGCTGTAACACCAGCTCAGAGCGCTCCTCCTGGGCACCGGCCGGCAGGGCTTCCAAACTGAAGCGATAGCCCTGCTGGCGCATCGTCTCGATGCCGCCACCCTCGCCGAGCCCGGCCTGCTCGAGCTTGCGGCGCAGGGTCAACACCTGGGTATCCACCGACCGGGGCCCCCCACTAAAGGGTGGCCAGGCCATGCGCAGCAGCTCCTCCCGGCTTCGCACCACCCCAGGGGGCATCAACAACGCGCAGAGCAGGGCAAATTCCCGGGGGCTCAATTCCACGGGTTCATCACGCAAGGTCACCTGGCGAAGCAACACGTGCACCTCCAGCGGGCCCACACAAACCCGTTCCTGTAAGCCACTGGCACTGCGGCGCAGGAGCGTACGGGCCCGGGCCGCCAGCTCCTCCAGGCCGAAGGGCTTGCGCAACACGTCGTCGGCGCCGGCGTCGAGGAGCGTGACCACAGGCTCAGAACCCGTGCGGGCTGTGAGCACCATCACCGGACAACGCAGCTGGGCTGCCAGCCGCAGGGCCGAGCTCTCATCCAGCAGTTCGGCACTGATCAACAGATCGGGGGATTGCTCTTGGCAAACCTCGAGGGCTTCCCGGGCTGTGGCCACAGCCGCCGCCAAATGGCCGTCCTGGCGCAACCGTTGGGCCAGGACCGTGCGCAGGGTGCCGTGGGGGTCGACCACCAGCACCCGATTGGGCTGGATGGCCTGGGCCGAGGGTGCGCCTTGGGGCAGCTGGATCACCATGAGCCCAAGCTAATGCGCCTGCGGCGGCCAAATGCGTATCTGGCGATGCCTTGCCATCTGGCACGTGGGGCCGCGGTCGCCAAGGGAAGCACCACGCGTCAGAATGGGGTCTGGGTTCCTTCGTCCATGACAGCCCTCCAGCACCCCGAAGCCATTCGCCATTTCCAATCGCTGTGCGATGCCTGCCAGGAATTGGCGCACCGGTACCACAGCCCGGCTGAGATGCGGCTCTATGCCGATGGGTATCTGCACGCCCTACGGCGCACCACCATCCTCGACCCGATCCAGCAACGGCGGCTCGAGGAACTTGTGGATCGCTGGATCATGGACCCTTCCAGTTTTGTTGGACCCGATGGGGATCCGCGCACCCTCTACGAGACCGGACGCGCCTAACTGGCGAGGGCCACTTCAATCTTTTCGCGCAATTCGCCCGAGTTGTACATCTCAATCAGGATGTCGGAACCGCCAATGAATTCCCCGTTGACATACACCTGGGGGATCGTCGGCCACTCCGAGTACTCCTTGATGCCCTGACGGATCTCCCCATCGGACAACACGTCAAAGGTCTCAAAGGCCACACCCAACGAATGCAGGATCTGCACCACGTTGTTGGAGAAGCCGCACTGGGGCATGAGCTTGTTGCCCTTCATGAACACGAAGACCGGGCTCGTGGCGACCAGGTCGTCGATGCGCTGTTTGGTAGTGGCTTCCATCGATTAAGCGGGGGTAGAGGTTTGCAGGGCTAGGGCATGGATGGCTTCGCTGGCCAGCTCCTGGCGCAGGGCGCCATAGACCAACTGGTGCTGCTTGATGCGGTTCAGACCAGTAAAGGCGCTCGACACGACCTTGACCTGAAGATGGTCGCCGCCTCCAGTGAGATCTTCGACCTCAACGGAGGCATCGGGCAAAGCACGGCCAATCGCCGCCTTCACTTGGTCGGGGTTCACCATCGAGCGCTCTAGGAAGACATGAAATCTAGGGGCTCGAGACTCTCCAACCGTCCCTACTTGCCGGCGGGGGCATCCAGGACCTGGCCGGCGGTGTAGGGCGTGGTGGCGAAGCCAATTTCCACCAGGCTCTGGTAGGCCTTACGACCCTCTGGGGTCGCTGGGGTCATGATTTTGACAACCTCCACTAGCAGCGGCACCGCCACCTCTGGTTGATTCTGGCGACGGAAGACAGCTGCCAAGCGGAGATTGGCCTGGGCCAAGGTCTCGAGGGCTTCGCGACCCTTCTGATCCATCTCCCGGGGGATACGGGCATCCAAGCCCCGGAATGAACCGCTCAAATCGCGGTAAAAACCCAACAGCTTGCGGCAGTAATCGCGGGCCAAGTCGTATTGCTTGCGGGCCTCGGTGAGATTGCCGCTGGAAGCGGCCTGGTCACCCTTGGCCAAGGCGGCCTGCACCGCATTGATCGTGAGGGCAGCATCCACGGGCTGAACCTGCTGCTGGGCCGAGGCCGCAGCTAGGGCTTGGCTCACCAAAGGCTGGGGGGCAAGCAACGGTGGCAGGGCCAGCGCAGCGAGAGCAACACAAGTGCCGGTAAGGGTGCGGATGGACCTACGCACAAACAGACAATTCAATTGAATCGAACTCTAAGGGCCCTGCTCCCGCCTCAGCCGTCAAGGCCAATCGCGATGCGCGCCTGCCCTTCAGCCAACAGCATCGCCGCCGCCAATTGCTGGTTGAACGCAACCGCCGCCGCCCGGCCCTGGCCTGAGATCAGCAGGGGCTCACCAAGGCAAATCGCAACCCGGTCGCGGAAACGGGGCCGCCCATGGCCATAGGCAATTCCCACCGGCAGCACCGGAACCCGCACCCCCTGGCTTGCGGCTAACAGGGCCAGGCGGGCCAGGCCCTGGCGCAACTGCATCGGACTGTCGTCGTTGCGAATGCGGCCCTCAGGGAACACCACCAACTGGTGGGATGTTTCCAATAAATCGACGGCGTAGCGGAGGGTGGCGGTGGCGGGACGGGCCTGGTTGATGGGGAAACAGCCCAACCGATGCAAAAACCACCCCTGGAGCCCCTTCATCTCATCGAGGGTGACCATGAAGCGGCAATCGCGGCCGCTGACGCGACGGCCCACCGAATAGGGGAGGAGCAAGGCGTCCCACCGCGAGCGATGGGTAGGGGCAAGAAGCAACGGGCCATCCATCGGCAACCGCTCCTGGCCCAGCACCCGCACCTGCTTGAAATAGGCCGGCAGGGCGATATCTTGGGTCACTACCGTGGCCAACGGAGCCAGCCAGGGGCTGACGCCGTTGCAGAGGCTGCGCTCGCGACGACGGGATGGGGAGAAATCCAGCTGGCCAGGGGATTGGGCTGTACGTGCCGCCACCAACCTTTCCGAACGGAATAGGCAAAACCTAAGGCGCTCGGCCCGAAATTTGAGCCAGCATCGGGCAGTTGGCTCGGCGGTCGACTGTCGGTCCATAGGATTTCGCTGCGGGGCTGGTCCCTCGGCCCGCCCGAACACCTTGGAAAGCCCATGGCCAGTCTTGGCGTCAATATTGACCACATCGCCAACGTGCGTCAGGCCCGCCGCACCGTGGAGCCAGACCCGGTGCGTTACGCCCTTCTGGCCGAATTAGGGGGAGCCGATGGCATCACCGTTCACCTGCGGGAAGACCGCCGCCACATCCAAGATCGCGATGTGGACCTGCTGCGGGCCACGGTGCAAAGCCGGTTGAATTTTGAAATGGCGGCCACCGCCGAAATGGAAGCGATCGCGCTTCGCGTCAAGCCCGACATGGTCACCCTGGTGCCCGAGAAGCGCCAGGAGGTGACCACCGAAGGGGGACTCGATGTGGCCAGCCAACGGGACCACCTCAGGGGCCTGGTCGACCGACTCCAGGGCGCAGGCATTGGGGTGAGTTTGTTTGTCGATGCTGATCCCCTACAACTCGAGGCCTGCAAGGCCACCGGCGCCCGCTGGGTAGAGCTCCACACCGGCACCTATGCCGAGGCCACCTGGGAGCAGCAACCCCTTGAGCTGGCCCGGCTGGGCGAAGGCAGCTTTATCGCCCGCAGCCTGGGCCTACGGGTCAATGCCGGCCATGGCCTCACCTATCAAAACGTGGAGCCGGTGGCAGCCATCGAAGGAATGGAGGAGCTCAACATCGGCCACACGATCGTGGCCCGCGCCCTCGCCGTGGGGTTGCAGGAGGCCGTGCGCGAAATGAGGGCTCTGGTCCAGAATCCGCGCCGCGACCCCCTGTTCGGCAGCCACCAGCCATGAGCACCTATTACTTCGTTGCCGCCAGCGAGGCGTTCCTCACCGAAGAAGAGCCCCTCGACGAGGTGCTGCGGGAGCGGGTGCGCCATTACCGGGAGCAGGACAAGGCCATCGACTTTTGGTTGGTGAAACGGCCCGCCTTCCTCGATGCCCCCGAACTCGAACCCGTCGCCAGCGCCGTTCCCCGCCCGGCCGCCGCGGTGGTGTCAACCGACGAGAAATTCATCGCTTTTCTCAAGCTGCGCTTGGAGTTTGTGGCCTTTGGCCAATTTGAGGCGCCCAGCAGCTCGATCCCAAACCCCCTGGCTGGCGCCTAAGAGGCCGGCCCTTAAAACAGGCCCAAAAAGCGCTTGGGCTGCTGGGTGTCCTGCTGATAGCGGGGCTTGGCGTCACCGATGGTGAACACCGCCTCTTTGTTCTTCCACCACACCCAATCGCGGATCGGTGGGGTGTTGGCCAACTCCTCCCGACTCAGGCCCAAACCCAACTTGGCCGAGGCATCGAGCAACACATCGAGCATCTGCTCCCCATTGGAGCAATTGGCCAGGGCCTCATTGGTGCGCTTAGCCCCATTGAGCGCTCCCACCAGGGCATTGACCCGCTGGACCACGGGCAACGACTTCAAATCCTTGGGCTGCGGCGTTTCGATCGAGGGCACCCGAGTGCTCGGGCGACCGTACCAGCGATCTCACACGGAGACGCTGGGGAGGCTGACAACCCATGGGGTGAGGGGCCAAACTGTTAACAACGCGACGGATTGATGACGCCCCCCTCACGTTCTCGAAACCATTGGGTGATCGGGGACGTCCACGGCTGCGCAGAACCATTGCAAGCGCTGGTTGACCAGCTTCCCTCCCGCGACCTACTCGTGCTGTGCGGAGATGTGATCAACCGGGGCCCGAGGATTCTAGAAACCATGGAGTTGGCCTGGTCGCTGGTGGAGAGCGGACGGGCTATCTGGCTGAAGGGCAACCACGAAGCCGACCTGGTGAAAGCCCTGCGCCGGGGCAACTGGTCTTCCCAGAGGGCCCTCGCCGGCTGCGACACCTACCGGCAACTCGGCGAAACCGCCTGCCTCCGCTGGCAAGAGCGCCTGGCAAACCTGCCCAAAACCTTCGTGCAACCCAATTGGGTGGCCACCCACGCCGGCTTTAATCCCAAAACCTGGAAGCCCGATCTCAGCATCCGCATGCCCTTTTGGCAGGCCTACGACGGACGCTTTGGCGATGTGGTGATTGGCCATACCCCCGGTCCCCAGGTGCGGCGGCTGGGGCAGATCGTAATGGTGGATACGGGAGCCTGCTACGGCGGTGATCTGTCGGCCTATTGCCCCGAAACCGGCGAGATCCGCCGGGTGGCCGGCCAGCGGGCGATCCCCTATTCCCTGAACCTCGCATCGGTCAGCCACCAGCTGGAAAGCTGCCTGCCCTAGAGGCCACCCCTTGCTCACCGTTTTCCGCAGCAACCGGGCGGAACTCCTCGCCGAACTGCTCGCAACCCAACTGCGGCTGGCACCCCCCGGCCCCTTTGACCAAGTGCAGGTGGTGGTCAACACCTGGCCCACGAGCCGCTGGCTCGGCGAACAGCTCGCCGAGGGGCTCGGCGGCATCGCCGCCAACATCCGTTTCCCTTTCCCCGGCAGCCAACTCCGCCGGATTGTGAATGCCCTGGTGGAGGGAGCACCCCAAAAGGAGGGATCCCCCCAGAACGATCCCTGGCGGGCCAACCAGTTGGTGTGGCCGGTTCTCGAGCTTTTGCCCCAGCTCGTGGAGCAACCGGAGGCCCAACTGCTCAAGCGCTGGCTGGCGGAGCACAGCATCGGCAACCGGTTGGAGCTGGCCCACTGGCAGCTGGGGCGGGCGATCGCCGATGCCTTCGATGACTACGCCCTCTACCGGCCCGATGTGTTGGCGGCCTGGTGGCAGGGCAAGCCTGTGGACGGCCGGGGCGCGCCCTTGGCGGCTGGCCAGCTTTGGCAACCGCTGCTCCTGGCGGCGCTGCGGGACCGGCTCGGGGAACAACCCTTTGGCCTGAAGGTGCAGGCCGCGATCCGGCAACTCCGCCAAGGGGCGCCGCCCGCGGGCACCTTGCCCAGCCACGTCCGCCTGTTTGGCCTCAGCAGCCTGGCGCCAATCCAAGTGCAATTGCTCCAGGCGATGAGCGCCCATACCCAAATCGACCTGTACCTGCTCACCACCAGTCCCGATCTCTGGCAGCGCTGCACGGGTCGGCGGGAACGCCTCAGTGCGGCTGTGGCCCTGCAGGAGCCCTTCGCCGGGGATTGGTTCATGGAGGCCCCGGGCCTGGAAGCCCGCTTTGGCCGCCTGGGCGGGGAGTTTCAGCAGCTGCTCGAGGGCACCGGCGAGAGCCTGTTAGGTCAGGCCCAGGACAGGGATCTGTTTTTCGCAGCGGCAACCTCCCACCCAGGACCTGGCCCCGTCCCGCTCCTGGCCCAGTTGCAACAACGGCTGGCCCAGGGGGATGGGGCCATGAAACTTGAGCGCTCGCCAGGCGATAGCTCCCTGGAGTTCCACCCCTGCCCAGGCCTATTGCGTCAGGTGCAGATCGTGCGGGATCGGATCCTCCAGTGGCTTGCTGCTGATCCAAGCCTGGAGCCCCGGGACATCCTGGTGATGACGCCCCAAGTGGACGCGTTTGCGCCCTTGGTGGCCTCCGTCTTTGGCGACAGCGAGGCCACGGGGGTCTACCTCCCCTGGCGCCTAACGGATCGCAGCCAGCAAAGCGAGGCGGGGATCAGCCGATCCCTGCTCCAACTGCTCCAGCTGGCCGGCGAGCGGCTCACGGCCTCCTCCCTGGTGACCCTGCTCGACAGCGGGGCCCTGCAGGAGCACTTCCAACTCAGCGGCCACGAGGTCGCCCAACTGCATGGGGTGCTGCAGCGCTGTGGTTTCCGCTGGGGTTTGGACGGCCGCGAGCGCGGCGGCGACGCCACGGGCAGCCTGGCCTGGGCCATCGATCGACTCCTACTGGGGCTGGTCCTCCCGGAGACACCGGGGCTGGCCCCGGAGGACACCGCGCCCCTGGCCACGGGCCATGGCCTGGAGCTGGTGGGTCGCTGGCTGCACCTGCTCACCACGCTGCGCGATTGGCTAACCAGCCTGCGCCGCAGCCGTTCCTGCGGCGCCTGGGCCGAGACCTTGGCCGCCCTGCTGGGGGATGTCTTTGGCGACGGGGGCGATCGGGCCTGGGAATTGCCCGTAATCCTGGCTGCCATCGACGACTGGCAACAGGCCGCCGCCGGCTGCGCCTTGGTGCTGGATGCGGCGGTGGTAGCGGCCGTCCTCGATGAGCGCCTGGCTGTCGATTCAGGACGCTTCGGCCACCGCAGTGGGGCCATCACCATCAGCGCCCTTGAACCGATGCGGGCCATTCCCCACCGGGTGATTGTGCTGATGGGCCTGGATGCCGGCCAATTCCCCAGGCAGCGCCAGCGCTCCGGCTTCCACCTGATGGAGCACTGGCGTTGCCTGGGGGATCCCCAACCGGCGGATCAAGACCGCTATGTGCTGATGGAGGCGCTGCTCTCGGCCAGGGACCACCTGATGGTGAGCTGGAGCAGCCGGGATGGGCGCAAAGGCGAAGCCATGCCCCCCGCAACCCCCGTGCGCCAATGGCTCGAATGGTTGCAGGGAGCCCTCCCCTGCGGGGGGGCGGCCCTGGTGGTGGAGCACCCCGCCAACCCCCTCGACCGGGCGAATTTCGAGCCGATCGGCGAGCGGCCCCCGGGCAGCTGTGATCGGCGCCTGCTGGAGGCGCGCCAATGGATCGAGACCGCCCAACTCCGCCAACCCTTACCCCTGGCCAGCCGGGGGCAAGCCAACCAAACCCAAACCGCCGCAGCACCCGAAGCCCAAACCCAAGCCCCAAAACCAGCTCCGGAGGATCCCTACACGGACCTGCGCGATTGGCTCTCGAACCCCCAAACCCAATGGCTCGCCCAGCTGGGGCTCAAGCCCCAGGAGTGGGCCGAACTGCTCAGGGACCTCGACAGCCTCAGCCTGGATGAACGGCAACGGTCCCAGCTGCTGCGCCAGGCCCTTGACCAATCCAGCGCAAGGGAAGACGCCAGTGAGAAGGGAGAAGACGACTCCGCGTTCCAGGGGGATCCAGCCAGCTGGCTCAAGCTGCACCGGGGCCAGGGGCTGTTGCCTCCGCTGGCTGCGGGCAACCTGGAGGCCATCACCCTGGCCCAACGCTGGCAGAGCCTGCACGCCAGCCTGGCCGCCCTGGGGGAGCCGCAGCACCTGGTGTTGCGCTGGGGGCCGTGGCAGTGCGAGCTCGAGCAACGGGGTTCGAGCGTGGTGTTGCTGCATACCGCCCAAGCCCGCAGCCGCCATGGCCTGGAGCTATGGCTCCAGCTTTTGGTTGCCAGCGCCAGCGGCCTCAGCCCGGGCCAAGGGGTCCTGGTGGCCCGAGGCGAGAAGGGTTTTGGCCCTGTCCTTCACGTGAACAGCCCCAGCGCCGAAGCGGCCCAGGCCGAGATCGAACGGCTGGCCCTGCTGCGGCAAACCTGGCGCGACCAGTGCTGGCCCCTACCGCCCCAAACCGGTTGGGTCTACGCCGAAGCCGAGCAGCGCAAGCCGGGTAGCGGGCTGGCCAAGGCCATCGCCTGCTGGGAGGGCGGCATCGGCAGGAGGGGCGAGCGGGACGATTCCGAACACAGCCTGTCTTTTGGCAGCGCCATGGCCGGCCCGGAGCTGCTCACACCCGAGGCGTTGGCCCTGGCCACGGAGCTCTACGCGCCCCTGTTGGAGTACCAGCAATGAGGGACCCATCAGCCGGCCTAGCCGCTTTTAACGCCAATAGCTTTCCCCTCGATCCAGGCCTTCGCCTCCTGGAGGCCAGTGCCGGGACGGGCAAGACCTTTGCCCTGGCCCACCTGGTGTTGCGGCTGGTCGCTGAAGCGGAGCTCAGCCTGGCTCAGGTGCTGGTGGTCACCTTTACCGATGCCGCGGCCGCCGAACTGCGCGACCGGATTGGCCAACGGCTGCAACAGGCCCTGGCCTGCCTGCAGGAGCCGGGTCTCGCCCCCCCGGATCCGGTGTTGGCCACCTGGCTCGAGCCCCTGATGGCCCAAACCAAGGCCCTGCAAGCCCGGTTGCTGCTGGCGCTCGAGGAGCTCGATAGCGCCGACATCACCACCATCCATGGCTTCTGCCGCCGCACCCTGCAACGCCAGGCCCTCGAAGCCGGCCTTCCCCCAGCCCTGCAGCTGGAGAGCGATAGCGGCCCCCTGGTGCGCCAAATTGCCCATGACTACTGGCACCAGCAGGTTCTGCCTCTGCCCGACCACCTTTTTGAAGGTCTGAGGAGCCGGCTCAAAGGGCCTGAAAGCCTGGAGCCCCTCCTGCTCCAACTCGATGGCGATCCGGCGCTACAACTGGATTCGTTGCCCGCTGGCCTCGATGGCGGGGCGCCCCTGGCGCCCCAACTAGAAGTGTTCTGGAGCGATTGCTGGCAGCAATTTCGTGATCGATGGAGCAACCAAGGCCAGGCCCTGGAAGGGAACCTGCGCAGTGCCGCCGCCGATTGGCGCGCTTTAGGGGCCAAGGGCACCACGCCCTACAGCCCCAAGCCCACCAAGGACCGGGTCGGGTTGCTCGAGGGCTGGATTCAGGCCATGGGCGAAGCGGGTCACTACGGGGCCACCTCGGCCCAGGAACTGCTCAGCCAGTACTTCCACCCCGGGGCCTTTTTGAAGGTGGCACGGCCAATCGAGGCCCCGGCCAAGGGGGAGCCTTCGCTGCCCAATCCACAGCTGATGGAGGCCATTGCCGCCCTGGTGGAGGGGCCCACCGAACGGCTCCTGCTCCACGCCTGTCACTGGGGCCGGGCCCAAATCAAGCAACGGCGCCAACGCAGTGCCCGGCTTGGCTTTGCCCAACTCCTCGAAGGCCTCGATCCCGGTGAAGCCTCGAGCACAGCCTTGCTGGCCGCCGTGGGGAAGCGCTACGGCGCCGCCCTGATTGATGAGTTCCAAGACACCGACCCCATCCAGTGGCGCATCCTCTCGAGGGCCTTTACCCCCACCCAGCACCGGCTGGTGATGGTGGGAGATCCCAAGCAGGCGATCTATCGCTTCCGTGGCGGGGAGCTGGCCACCTATCTCCAGGCCCGCTCCTGTGCCGCCGCCGATGGGGGGATCAGTGGTCTGCAGGACAACTACCGCTCAGCCCCTGGTCTGATCCAGGCCCTGAACCGGTTGATGGCCCCTGGGCTGCGGCGATCCAAGTTGGCGGTGCCCCCGGTGGAGGCCAAGGCCAGCAAAGGGACGCTGAACCTCGACGCCGATGAGCATCCCCTCAAGTTGCTCTGGCTGGGGGGATCTAGGCCCGCAGGCACCAAGGCCCCCAGCCGCAGCCTGCTGGAGCAGGCCCTGCCCGGGCAGATTGCCGCCTACTGCGCCCAGCTCCTCGGCCGGGGGCTCGTTCTGCAACGGGGCGAGCAAAGCCACCCCCTCACGGCGGGGGATCTCTGCCTGCTGGTGAGCACCCATGGCCAGGCCGAGGCCCTGCGCCAGGCCCTCGAGCACTGGGGCATCGCCAGCCGGCTGGTGAGCAAGGGAGATGTGCTCGAAAGCCCGGGTGCGGAAGCCTTGCAACGCTTTCTCGATGCCCTCGCCGATCCGGCCAACCCCAACCGCCTGCGCCTGTTGGCCGCATCGCCCCTGCTGGGCTGGAGCCCTGACCAACTGGCCCAAACCGGGCCCGAGGGCTGGAGCGAGCTGGCCGGCCGGGTGGGCCTGCTGGCCGAGCAATTGCCCCGCCGGGGCCTGTTGGGCGTCCTGGGAAGCCTGCTACAAACCCGGGGTCTGGCCGAGCTATCCCAGGGCGGAAGGCTGCTGGCCGATCTGCAGCAAAGCGCCGAGCTGGTGCAGGAGTGCCTCCACACCGACCACCTCAGCCCCGCTGCCGCGGCCGATTGGCTGAGGCGACGCCGGCTGGATCCCGATCGCCTGGTGCCGGAAGCCCACCAGCCCCACAGCGACGTGGTGGATGCGGCCGTCTCGGTGGTGACCGTGCACCGCAGCAAGGGCCTGGAATATCCGGTGGTGATTTGCCCCTACCTCTGGCAAGCCCCCAGCGGCCAGGGGCCAGGGGCCCAGCGGCTGGGTGTGCGCTGGCATCCCAGCTGGCATAGAGGGGGAGAGCCCGGCCTGGATCTGCACCTCAACCGCCACTGGGGCATTGGCTATCAGGCCCATCACCACCAGCTCCAGGCCGAACTGGAAGAACGGGAGCGCTTGGCCTATGTGGCCGCAACCCGGGCCATGCATCTGTTGGTGCTGGTCTGGGGACCAGCCCACGACCAGGAGGGCAACCCCCTGCACCCCTGGCTGTTCAGCCAGGAACCCCTCCCCAAGGTTGAGCCTGGTGCCCCGGATGGGTCCTATCAGCAGCGCAGCGATGCCGAATGGCGCCTCCTGCTGGAACAGGACATCGCCGGGCGGGACTTACCGATCGAGCTCCTGGACCCCCTTACCACTGCCCCGGGCAGCCCATTACCAAGCAGCAATCTCGAGCGGCCGCCCCTCAGCAGCGGCCCCGTGCCCCGGCGCAGCTTCGACACCATCTGGGGGCGCAGCAGCTACACCAGCTGGACCCATGGCAGCCATGGCGCCGCCCCCGAGGCCCTGGAAGAGGGTCGAGAAACCGATGGCCAAAGCCTGGAGACAGATCTCGCAGAACAGGACATCGACGCTGGGCGCAGGAAGGAAGAGCTACCGAACCCCGAGCCATGGGGCGAACAGGGGCCCCTGGCCACCTTTCCCCGGGGCGCCAATGCCGGCGATTGCCTGCACCGCATCCTCGAGCAACTGGACTACCAACAGTCCCCCCAGACCCCTAGCACCATCGCCCTGGTGGAGCGGGAATTGCAGCGCTCGGGCATCGCCACCACCAACACCGATGCCGTGGTCCTGGGGATTGAACAACTGCTGGCCACCCCCTTTGGCGGCCCCCTGGGCAGCTTCCAGCTCAACCAGTTGGGAATGGACGCGAGGTTGAACGAACTCAACTTCGATCTCACCATTGGCCGGGTCACCGCCCAGGGCCTGAAGTCAGCCTTTGCCGACCACCCCGGCGGCTCGTTTGGCACCAGCTACGCCAACAGCCTGGGGCAGTTGGCCGTGATGAGCGAAGGCTTCCTCACCGGCTCCATTGATCTGGTGTTTCGCGCCCCGGGCCTCGATGGCCAGGTCCGCTGGTGGGTGGCTGATTGGAAAAGCAATTGGATGGGGGAACGGGATAACCAGGGCCAACCCCTGGCCTGCGGCCCCAGGCACTACGGCCAACAGGCGATGGTCGAGCTGATGGCGGCCAACCATTACCCCCTGCAGGCGCACCTCTACCTGGTAGCCCTGCATCGCTACCTGGGCTGGCGGCTTCCCAACTACAAACCCGAACAAGACCTGGGGGGCTACGCCTATGTCTTCTTGCGCGGCGCCCCTGGTGGAGCCGATGGGTCCCAATCCCTGGCTAACAGCGGCGGGGGTGTCCCCGGCATGTTCCTCGAGGGCGCCCCCCTGGAGCGCGTGCTCGCCCTGGATCGCGCCCTCACCCGACCACCGGAGGCCGGAGCCGCGTGACCAAACCAGATCAGCCGCCCTGGATGGGTTCCCTTGCTGAGGCCCTGGGGGAAGCCTTGCCCCGATTGCATGGCTGCCCGCCGAACCCCGAAATCAGCGCCTTGGTGGACGGGCTGACGGCCGCCCTGTTGGAGGGATCCCTCGAAATAGCCCTGCCCTCCGAAGGGCACCGTGAAGCTGCCCTGGCTTCAGCCCTGGGCCACAGCCCCGATGGGCCCTTGGTGGTGGAGGGCGATCGGGTGATGTGGCGCCGCTGGTGGGCCCAGCGCCAGCACGTGCTTGAAGCGCTCATGGCCCGCGCCTGCAAACCCCATCCAGCCCACCACGAGCACCCCCAAACCAGCGCGGAACTCAGCCAGTCGGTGGCTACCAAGCACCGCCTGGATCTCCAGCAACGGAAGGCCGTGCAAGCCGTGTTGGAACGCCAGCTGGTGCTCCTGGAGGGCGGCCCCGGTACGGGGAAGACCAGCACGGTGTTGGCCATGGTGGAGGCCGTGGTCCACCAACAGCCCGACTGCCGCATCCAACTGGCAGCCCCCACGGGCAAGGCCGCCGCCCGGCTCAAGGCCGCCATTGCCCCCCTGGCCCTGCCCTGCACCACCCTGCACCGGCTCCTGGAAAGCCGGGGTGAGCGCTTTGGCCGCAACCGCCAGCACCCCTTACCCCTCGACCTCGTGGTTGTGGACGAGGTGTCGATGGTGGACCTCGCCCTGATGCAGGCCCTGCTCGAAGCCCTCCCCAGCGAAAGCCGGCTGGTGCTGGTGGGCGACAGCGGCCAGCTGCCACCGATTGGCGCCGGAGCTGTGTTGCTGGAACTCAACGCGCCAGGGCAGCGCCAACGGCTTGGGGACGCGTCGGTCCGCCTACAGACCACCTACCGCAACAACGGGGCCATTGCGGCCGTGGCCTCCACCTTGGTTGGAACCCCAGGCGACTCCATCGCCCTGCCCCCAGCCACGCTGGCCGCTCTCGCCAATCTGGGGGGTAGCGACAACCTCATCTGGCAGCGACAGTCCCCGCGAAGGCTGCCCGACCGGCTGCTCATGCGCTTGAAACAACGCCAGCTCCAGCTCCAGCAGCTCTGCCAAAGCCCCACAACAAATGATCCTGCGATCGATCAAGGGGTGGCGGCCCATCTGCTGGCGGAGCTTGAAACCCTGCTGGTGCTCACGCCCCTCCGCCGCGGGCGCTGGGGTGTGGAGACCATCCACCAGGAGCTGCTGGGGGCGGCGGCCCAATCCGGACCCCAGCATTGGCCGATTGGCACCCCGGTTCTCTGCCAGCGCAACCTCAACGATTTGGGGCTAGCCAACGGGGATGTGGGTCTTGTCGTTGACCACGAGGGCACCAAACGCCTGCTGTTTGGGGTCGCGGGCAGCGTCGCGGGCAGCCCAGCCCACCTGCTCATTCACCCCGCCCAGTTACCCGATGCCCAGCCGGCCTTTGCCATGACGGTCCACAAGGCCCAGGGGAGCGAAGCCGATGAGGTTTGGATCCTGATGGGTGAATCCGGTCGGCCTTGCCAACGGCTGCTTTACACCGCCCTCACCCGGGCCAAGCAACGGGCGATCTTGATCACACCCTCAACGTGATCGTGGGGTCATGTGTGATCGTGGGATCAGGTGCGATTACGGCATCAGGGGCGGCCCCAAGCACCATTGCCAGCTCAGCCAAGAGGCGCGAGCTTGCTAGCGACCCCAACGCACCATCCATGCCCCGGCCATCAAGCCCAACCGCGGAGCGGGTCGAGCGGCCCTGGGGCTGGTTTGAAAACCTTGGGAATGGGGATGGCTATCTGGTGAAGCGCCTATTGATCCGCAGCGGTGCCCGGATCAGCCTGCAGAAGCATCGGCACCGATCTGAACACTGGGTGATCGTGGCTGGCGAGGGACTCCTGCAGATCGACGGGGAGAGCGTCCCGGCCACCCCAGGAACGAGCGTCTGCATTCCCCAGGGGAGCCTGCACCGCGCCACCGCCGGAACGAGCGATTTGCTGCTGGTGGAAGTCCAGCGCGGGGCTGTGCTCAGGGAAGACGACATCGAACGGTTCGATGACGATTTCGGGCGGGCAGGGCACAGCGGGGCAGGGTGATAAGTTAAGAATTCAGCCTTTTTCAAGGGCAGGGCAGTTTTCTGAATTCAGCGCAGGCGTGCAGTCATCTGATTGCTCGAGTCCATCTAAAGGGCACGTTGAATCCTCACTTCCATTGGGTTTCTGCCGGCCTGCGTTGAAGGACATCACCAGGCCCAAGAAATCCAGTGACCGAAATTCCAACCGGCGGCAGTTTCACCTGCGCAGTCGATAACGACGAACGCCCATCCATCGATAGCGATACGGCCCCATCCGTTGATACACCAGCTGGCCAGCTCGATCCAGTAGCCACCTCCACTGGGGCGTCTAGCGGCTCCAGCGAAGCTTCTAGCGCTCTCCCTGAAATCAGCGCGGCGCCCAGCGAAACCAGCGCCACCACGAGTGCAGAGACCAATCCCGAGGCCGAGCCCTCCGGCTTCTCGCGCTTTGGCTTCGGCCCCGAATTGCTGAAGGCCCTCAGCGACATCGGCTACCAGGAGCCCTCACCGATCCAAAAGGCCGCCATCCCCGAACTGATGCTCGGCCGCGACCTGGTGGGCCAGGCCCAAACCGGCACCGGCAAAACGGCCGCCTTTGCCTTGCCCATGCTGGCGGCCCTGGACCCCGAGCAGCGCAAGCCCCAGGTGTTGGTGCTCGCCCCCACCCGGGAACTCGCCATCCAGGTGGCCGATGCCTTCAGCAGCTATGCCGCCCACCTGAACCATGTGCGGGTCCTGGCGATCTACGGCGGAGCTGACTTCCGCGACCAGATCCACCAACTCAAACGCGGTGTACAGATCGTGGTTGGCACCCCGGGACGGGTGATGGACCACATGCGCCAGGGCACCCTCGATCTCTCCTCCCTGCGGGCCTTGGTGCTTGACGAGGCCGACGAGATGCTCCGCATGGGATTCATCGACGACGTCGAATGGGTTCTCACCCAGCTACCTGAAAAGCGGCAGGTTGTGCTGTTCTCGGCCACCATGCCGAGCGAAATCCGCCGGATTTCCCAGAAGTACCTCAACGCTCCGGCCGAGGTCACCATCAAGCAAAAAGCTGCTGATGCCAGCCGCATCCGCCAGCGCTACCTCATGGTGCACGCCCCCCACAAGATCGGGGCCCTCGAGCGGGTGCTGGAAGCGGAACGCAGTGAGGGGGTGATCATCTTTGCCCGCACCAAGGCCATCACCATGACGGTGGCGGAATCCCTCGAGCAACACGGCTACGACGTGGCTGTACTCAATGGCGATGTGCCCCAGGCCCAACGGGAACGGACGATCGAACGGCTCAAGCAAGGCCAGGTGGATGTGTTGGTGGCCACCGACGTGGCAGCCCGGGGCCTGGATGTTGATCGCATCAGCCTGGTGATCAACTACGACATCCCCTTTGATTCGGAGGCCTACGTCCACCGCATCGGCCGCACCGGCAGGGCTGGTCGCACCGGCGACGCCATCCTCTTTCTCACCCCGCGGGAGCGCCGCTTCCTCGGCGGCCTCGAGCGGGCTGTGGGCAAACCGATCGAGCAAATGGATGTGCCCAACAACGCCACCATCAACCAAAACCGCCTGGATCGGCTGCGCACCAAGCTCACAACCAGCCTGCAAACCCCAGCGAGCAATGAAGAAGAACGGGCCCTGCTCAGCGAGATCCTGCAACGGGTCACCCAGGAACTGGGCTGCACCGCCGACCAACTGGCCCTGGCCGCCCTCGAATTCAGCCTGGCGGGCAAACCCCTGTTGATCCAGGGCGAAGACAACTTCGACCAAGTGCGTCAAAACGGTCCAAGCCGTGACATCGGCCGTGATCCCCGCCGGAGCCGGGATGGCGGACGGGACTTCGGCCGCGATGGCGGCAGGGATGGTGGAAGGGATGGGGGCCGCGATGCTGGCCGGGGTGCCCCCCGCGCTGATCGCCCCATGGGGCCCCCCGAAGACCACATGGAACGCTTCCGCGTGGAAGTGGGCTGGCGCGATCGCATCAAGCCTGGAAATATCGTCGGCGCCATTGCCAACGAAGCCGGTCTGAACGGCCGCTCCATTGGCCGGATTCAGATCTTTGATACCCACAGCACGGTTGATCTACCCAAGGGCATGCCAGAGGATGTCTTCCAGGGCCTCCGCCAGCTGCGGGTGATGAACAAGTCCCTGCAGATCTCCCGTTTCGACGGCTAGTTCCTGCTTTAGCCATGACGATTTACGTTGGCAACCTCTCCTTCCAGGCGGAACGGGAGGACTTATTGGATCTCTTCGGCAAATACGGAGAGGTCACCCAATGCAGCCTTCCCCTTGACAGGGAAACGGGCCGCAAACGGGGCTTTGCCTTTGTCGAACTGGCCGACGCCGCAGCTGAACAAAAAGCCATCGACGACCTCCAGGAGGTCGAGTGGATGGGCCGCATGATCCGCGTCAACCCCGCCGCCCCCCGGGAAGGGGCCGGCGGTACCAACAGATCCAGCGGCAACCGATCCAGTGGCAACCGTGGCAACGGTGAACGTGGTGGTGGTGGCAGCCGTTCGGGTAGCAGTGAGCGCAATGAAGGTGGCTACGGAGATGGCGGCAACCGCTGGTAGATGGCCAAAAAGAAAACCCCCTGGTTGGCCTTGCCAATCCAGGGGGTCTTTTGCATGGTTTTGAGCGGGCTTTGGGGCCCTAACCCCAAGGGGCCTAACTCAATTGCAAACCCGAATCCAAGGTCTCCAACTCATGCATTTGATCGGTATGCCAACCCCGTTTGCGCAGATCAGCGCCGCGGGCGTCGGCAAGGGGTTCGCCTTCACGTTGCTCTGGCAACCAGGCCTTGAGATGGCGGCGGCGCATTTTGGCTGTGAAGCGCTGGAATCGATTGAAAGCTCGACTTTTGGTCATCACACCTCCTAAGGAGACGAATTCGTTCTACTGCCTTTGGACCCGAAAAAGTTGTGCCGTACGAACATCTTCAGCATCGCCCCAGCGATTGATCCAGAACGTTGTCCCTGCCTACACCCCGTCTAGAGAACCCGCTTCCATGACCCCTCCAGCCCTGCAGCGCTTAACCGCCGCGCTCCACCCCCATCGGCGCCTGGTGTGGCTAGCTGCAACCTGTTCTGTCTTGAACAAGCTGTTCGACCTGGCGCCACCGGTGCTGATCGGCCTGGCTGTGGATGTGGTGGTGAAGCAAAACACCTCCTGGCTCGCGGCTTGGGGTGTGAGCTCGGTGCCAGGACAGCTGGGCGTGCTGGCCGTGCTCTCCTTTGGAATTTGGAGCGCGGAATCGCTCTTTGAATATCTCTACGCCCTGCTCTGGCGCAACCTGGCCCAAACCGTTCAGCACGAGTTGCGCCAAGAGGCCTACGGCCACCTCCAGCAATTGGAGATGGCCTTCTTTGAGCAAGGCAGCACCGGCCGCTTGATGGCGATCCTCAACGACGACATCAACCAACTCGAGCGCTTTCTCGATCAGGGAGCCAATGAAATCCTGCAACTCCTCACCACCGTGTTGGCCGTCGGTGGCGCGATGGTGCTCCTCTCTCCCATGGTGGCGGGGGTGGCCTTCATTCCGATCCCCGTGATCCTCTGGGGATCCCTGCGCTTTCAAAAGCGTCTGGCCCCCCGCTACCGGGAGGTGCGCGAACGGGCCGGAGATTTGGCATCCCGGTTGAGCAACAACCTCGGGGGCATGCTCACGATCAAGAGCTATGCCGCCGAAACCTGGGAGCTGGGCCGACTCGCCGAGGACAGCCAGGCCTATCGGCTCAGCAACGGGCGGGCCATCCGCCTCTCGGCAGCGTTTATTCCCCTGATTCGCTTTGCCATCCTGTTTGCCTTTTTGGCCATCCTCGTGATTGGTGGTCTTCAGGCTTGGCAAGGGGTCATTGCCGTTGGCACCTACAGCTTCCTGGTGTTCATCACCCAGCGATTGCTATGGCCCCTCACCACCTTGGGCCGCACCCTCGACGACTACCAACGGGCCATGGCCTCGACCTCCCGGGTACTGGATCTGCTGGATACGCCGATTGCGATTGCCAGCGGGGATCAAGCCTTCCCAAGGCAACAGGTGCACGGGGCAATCCGTTTTCAAGCGGTGGATTTCGCCTACGACGGCCGCAGGCCCCTACTGCAGGGGTTCAATTTGGAGATTCCTGCTGGCAGCACCATCGGCATCGTGGGAGCCACGGGCTCAGGCAAGAGCACGATCGTCAAACTGCTGCTGCGCCTCTATGAGATTCAAGGCGGCCAGATCCTCTTGGATGGTCAAGGGATCCAGGGGCTGAAGCTCCAAGACCTGCGCCAGGCCATCGGCCTGGTGAGCCAAGAGGTCTTCCTCTTCCACGGCACCGTGGCCGAGAACATTGCCTACGGCAGCTTTGGCGCCCCCAGGTCTGCCATCGAGCAAGCCGCCGTCCTCGCCGAGGCCGCTGGGTTTATTCAAACCCTGCCGGAGGGCTACGACACCGTGGTGGGGGAGCGGGGCCAGCGGCTGTCCGGTGGGCAGCGCCAACGGATTGCCCTGGCCCGAGCCATCCTTAAAAATCCCCCGGTGCTGGTGCTCGATGAAGCCACCGCCGCCGTCGATAACGAAACCGAGGCCGCCATTCAGCGGTCCTTGGACCGGATCACCGCTTCACGAACCACCCTGGTGATTGCCCATCGCCTCAGCACCGTGCGCCATGCCGATCAAATCGTGGTGATGGAGCAGGGGCGCATCGTCGAATCAGGCCACCACGATGACCTGATTCGACGCAATGGGGCCTACGCCAATCTCTGGCGGGTGCAAGCGGGCCTGCGCCAAAACGAGGAGATACGGCTTTGACCCCGGCCTGGAAGGTGTTGGGGGTCACAGCAGGAAGTGACCGTTGTGCTTGGCAGCATGGAGCTGGGCTTCCAAGTGGTGCAATAGCTTTTAGGGAATGAACAGCACTCCGGCAAAGCGCCGCCGAAAGCGTGCGAAGCGTGGCCCCGTGCTGGTTGCCATTGCCATGGGCTTGGGGGGCGGACTACTCCTGGCCGAACCCCTATCCAATCTGCTCAATGGGAAGGGCCTGGGGAACCAAGCCATTACCAACCCATTCACCGCCTGGACAGGGATTGGTAACCAAGACATCTTGCTCGTGGGAACTGATGTCGGTGGTGGCAACACCGATGTGATTGCAGCCCTGCGCATCGACGGCAACACCACCAGGATCACCCAGGTGCCCCGCGATTCCTACATCGAAGCCCAGGGCTATGGCCCCCACAAGATCAATGCCCTCTACAGCCTGGGAGGCCTCGATCTCCTCAAGCAAGAACTGTCTCGCAAGCTGGGTCGGCCGATCAGCCACCACGTCATGGTGAACCTTTCCGCCATTCGCAGGATGGCGGATGGCATTGGCGGCATTGAGGTGACCGTGCCCAAGCGGATGTACTACGTGGACAACAGCCAGGGGCTCTACATCGACTTGAAACCTGGGCTGCAAAACCTCAAAGGGCGCCAACTTGAGGGGTTCCTGCGCTTCCGCCACGATGAAATGGGCGACATCGGCCGGATCGAGCGCCAACAACTGGCCCTCCAGGCCCTCTTCCAAAAACTCACCCGGCCCGAGCAACTGGTGCGCCTACCCCTCCTATTGGGTGCGGCCGGCAAAGATCTCAAAACCGACCTGGGCCCCATGGAACTGGGAGGTTTGATCACGGCCATGGGCACCACCCACCTTGAAACCAAACGGCTCGGGGGGCGACCGTTCTACCGCGATGGCCTGAGCTATTGGGATGCGGAATGGCCCCCGGCCAGCCCATCGGCATCGGATGGTCCCACCACCGAGACCGACCGCTACCGCAATCTCTACTAAGGCTCGTTGGTATGGCGACCCTCAGGTTGATGCGCTTCAGGATGGTGCCCCTCGCTCTGGTCATTTGGGGGTAGCCCATCGGCACTATCCCTGGCCGAGAGGGTGATGAGGGCCAGAAGCAAGGCGGCCCCAGCCAAGATCGGCGTGGAGGCGGCAACGGTGACCCCCAGGGCAGCGGTGAACCAGATCGAGGCCGCACTGGTTAAGCCCCGCACCTCGGGAAGGGCATGCTTGGGCTGCCATCTGGGCACCAGGATTTCCCCCGCCCCCAGAAAACCAATGCCCGTGGCCACCCCTTGGATCGCGCGGCTGCGGGCATCGAGACTGGGGCCAGCCGCCAGCACCATCAAGCAGGCACTGAGGCCCACCAGCACATGCACCCTCAGCCGATTTGGGTGCATCCTGGCCCCGTGGTGAGCCCGGTTCAGTCCGACCGCAAGCCCGCACAACACCGCCAGGCCCATGCGGGCAACGGCCTCCAAATCAGGAGCTAGGGCCAAGGTGTCCGCGTCACAACCCCCATCCTTGTCCAGGTGCAGGCGAAACGCCATAGTTGCCGAGCGCCAAGCAGACAGCCCACCTTGAACGCCCTGCTGCTGCGCAACAGCCTCAAGATGGCCACGGCCATCTTCGTAACAGCCGCACTGGCTGAACATTTTGCCCATATTCAATTTGTTTATTACTCTCTAACGGGGACCCTGTTCGCTGTCGATGACAACGATGACCAAACCTGGAAAGCTGGAGCGAGCAGGATCCTAGGCACGGTAGTGGGTGGGCTCATCACCTTCTGGGTGCACACGATTGCCTCGGGCTGGGGAGGGGTCTTGCTATCGCTGCTGTTCATGATTCCAGTCCTGCGAGTCCTCGGCTGGAGCAGCGGCCTGGGGACGGCGGCCACCATTTGCCTGATGTTCTTAATGATCCCGAGCTATACCGCGCTCAACTGGGATTATGTTTTCGGTCGCACCATCGATACGGCCCTTGGTTGTGCCGTAGGAATCGGCACAAATGTACTTTTTTGGCCGAAAAACCGGCCCGCCGAGCTCCAGGCCATTGAAGCCAGCCTGCAGGCAAGGCTCCTCAACCAGATTCAGGCCTATCGGGCCTGGATGACAGAGCAGAAGCCACGACCCGAGCCCCTTTCCCCTGCCCAGTTCAGCGAAAGTCTGCAACGCATGCAACAGCTGGTCACCATGGAGCAAACCGGGCCAGCCGCCCACCAATTGAACCGCCGGCGCTGGCCCCAGCGGCTCATGCTTTGGCAGCAGGTGGGGCTGCATTGGGTGCAATGGGAACGCCTCGTCGCGGCGTCTGACCTACCCACGCCAATGGAGATCAACCATCCCTTGCGCCGGGGCCTTGAGGGGATGGCCAACCTGCTGATGGGCCAAAGGGCCGGGGCCCTAGCCACCAGTCGCGACTGGAACGCCCTGGCCCAACCCAGTGGCAGGCCCTTGCTGCTGCTGTTGGCCTTGGCAGAAGAGCTCAAGCCCCTGCAAGCCAACCTGCGCAGTCTCAGCCATGGGGGGAGGAGCAGGCCATGCCCCTAAGGAGCAAGGGGCCCAGGATCTCCAAGGGGCCCTTAATGAGCCGCTCCGAGCTCAGGCTGGCCTTGACCACCGGCCTGGTCAACGCCTTTGGCAGCATCAGCGGCCTAGCCGACAGCTACTACTCCGCCATGACCGTACCGGCTGTGCTGGTCGGTAATTACGGAGGCTCCATTGAGCTGGGCCGGCAACGGATCCTCGGAAGCATCCTGGGTTCCGTGGTGCTCGTGGTTGGCCTTTACGGGCTCAAGGGAATCCCCATCCCCCTGGGCATGGCCATCAGCATGGGTTGCCTGCGCCTAGTCGGTGGCCTGTTGGGGCTGAAGGTTGGCTACAAGGCAGGCGGTTTGCTTTTGGTCATGGGCTGGCTGCTCCATAGCGGCCAACTGAGCAGCTGGATTCCCCTGCGCCTTGCTTGGACCATCTTCGGGATCCTGGTTGCCCTGCTGAGCCTGCAATGGTTTTGGCCCAGTCGCGCCTTCGACCAAAGCCTGGGGGCCATGGCGGCGTTGAGCCTGGAGGTCCAAGCCAACTTGAAGGACTTGGCCAAGCGCATCGATCCAACCGAACCCCAAGCCACCCCAAAGACCCCAACAGCCAACCCGCTAACCCCATTGCGCAGTGGCCTGATGGCCTTCAGACGCATCCTTCCAGATTTGCTCCTCGAGCTGGGCAGCAACCCCAAACGCCATCCCTCCTACCGCCTGGTGCGCGTGCTGGATAACGCCCACTCCCGCTTGATTGGCACTGTGGTGGGCCTCCAGCGCCGGCCCCCAGCCTTCAGCGGAGATCGCGAGATCCTGAGGCAACTCCACCAGGCCGAGCACGACCTGCTGCTGCAACTGGCCGAAAGACTGGGCCAGTGGGCGTCCATTTTTGCCGAGGGGGGAGTGCGCTTGCCGGCGCCGCCCCAGGCCCCCATGGTTTGGCCCCAGAGCTGGAAGGGGGTTGAAAGCCTGTTCAGCGATCCCCGCTGCAATCAAGCCTCGCCCGAACAACTGGAACGGATCGCCAGCCGCCTGGTGCTCTGCCGCCAGGCCCAACGGGCCATCGAGGAAGCCGAGCAAAGCTGGGCCGGCCTACTGAATGGCTAACCGACCAATCCCCAGGCTGATGCCATCAAGCAGACTGGATGGAGCTGCACCTGCAGAATCCATGCGGGTGATCAGCCGGCTCTTCATCGCCATCGGATTAGCGCCAATCTGGCTTGGGCCCTTCGCTGGCACGCCGAGCCTGGCCCAGGCCCAAGCTCCGGTGATCGGCCCCAATCCGGAGGGCAAGGCGACTGATCCAGGCACGGCCAGGCTGGAACGCAGCTGGAAGCAGCTCGATGCCCAGCTCAAGGGCCTCGATGCCCTGATCCCCCCCGATCAGGAACCAGCACCAAAGGTTGAGAACGCAACGCCCCGCCTGCCGGCTTCCCTGCTGACGCCCAATGCGGCACCCCGGGGCGAACTCTCCACCAGCCAGGCCAATCCAGCTCCCCCCTTAAGCCTGCCCACCCCGATCCAGCTCAAGGGTGGGGGCCTGGTGCAGGGTCTCAGCCTGGAGCAATCCCTCGCCCTCGCTTTTGCCAACAGTGCCAGCCTCCAGGCCCAGCGGGAGGAGGTGGCTGCCAACCTCGCCCTTCTCCAGGCCCAGCTGGGCACCTACTGGCCACGGATTAGCGCCTTTGCCAATGGGAGCTATGGCCAACAGGGCGCCACATCCACCGCCAACCAGGCCAATAACAATCTCGGCTTTGGTCCGCTATTTAACCCAGCGCCCAATGGGATTGTCGGTTCAGGGACTGGACCTGGGGGTGGCATCAACAACATTGCCGGCCCGTTCTATGTGCCAGCCGGTGGCAGCGCTGGGCTTCTGACAGGCACCAGCAGTTTTAGTGCTGGTCTTTCCATGGACTACGCCCTGGTGGATTTTGCCCGCACCCCAAAGATCAAATCAGCCCGGGCCCAATTGGCCAATGCCCGCAACACCTATGCCAATGAGGTGCGCAAGCTCCAACTGCAGGTGAGCGAGGCCTACTACCAACTGCAGCAGGCTGACCAGCTGGTGCGGATTCAGGATGCCAATGTGCGCAACGATCTGGTGATCCTGCAGGACACCTTGGATCTCAAAAAGGCTGGTCTAGTGCCCAGGCTGGATGTGCTGCGCCGGAGCTCCATCGAAGCCAGCAATCAGGAAAACCTGATCCAAGCCCTGGCGGATCGTGCCGTGGCCCGCAGGCGCCTGGCCGTGGTGCTCAACCTGCCCCCGGACATCAACCCCAGCGCCAGCGATCCGATCGCCCTGCAATCCCGCTGGCCCCTGAATCTGGAGCAGAGCCTGCTGGCCGCCTACCAAGACAACCCCGAACTCCAAGCGATCCTCGCCACCAGGGATGCCCTGGCCCAGCAGAAGCAGGCCACAGCCGCAGGGCTCCTGCCGAAGTTGTCGCTGTTTGCCTCGGGTGGAAGCAACACCTCAAACGCCACCATTTCCAATATCACGGTTGGAGGAGGTGGTTGTTGCGGCAGCAGCCTGCTTCCCGATAGCACCACCAGCGGCTGGGATTGGTCGATCGGCCTCACCATCAACTGGCTGTTGTTTGATGCCGGCACCACCTCGGGCGAAGCAAGGGCCCTGGCCAAGCGGGAGGCCGCCACCATGCAGCGATACGCCGCCCAACGCAACGACATCCGGCTGAGGCTGGAGCAGGCCTTTTTTAACCATGAAGCCAGCCTGGCCAAATTGGCGTCGGCCCGCCGCGGGGTTTCAGCATCGCTTGAGGCGTTCCGCGATGTGAAACTCCGCTACCTGAGTGGCCTCTCCAACGAGCTGCTCCTCTCCAACACCCAGGACCAGCTGATCAACAGCTTGATCAACAGACTCACGGCCACGGTGAATGTCAACATCACCTACGCCCAGTTGTTGCGCGAACTCCTACCCGTCTCCCAGGATCCCAACAGGAGCATCACCCCCATCCTGCGACTCGGATCCAAGTCTTCTGCCTACTAGGGGAACCGCCAACTAGGGAACCGCTTTCCAGGCGGCATCAAACCACTGGGTGGTGATCAGCAGCTGTTGGCAGGCCACCGCCCGCCGACCACCAGAGGCCAACATCAAAATTCTGTTGGCTTCCGGATCACCAAAGACCCCAACTTCTGCCTGCTCCAGCGCCAAGGCGGCCGCCAGGATCGCCCCAAGGGGGCCTTCGGCTGGGCCCAAGCCCTTGGGTCCGGATCGCTCGGGCCAAAGCCTGCCCCAATGGTCAAGACAGTCGGCCGTAGCGCTGAGGGCTGCGATTTCAGCCGCTAAAAGAGCCTGGAGGCTGGCACCCTCCATGGGCACCACAGGCAATCGCAACAGGGTTCGATAAACGGCAATGAGTTCACTCAGCAATTGCTCCTGGAGATCCCAAAGCCGGCCCAAACGGACCCCCAGGACATCGGATTCCAATTCCACCTTGGCATCCCCACGGTTGGTTTCTAGGGCGAAAATCTGGGCCAATAACTGATCACGGTGGTCCAAACGATTAGCCGCACCGATTTCCAGACCTTGCCCTAAAAGCTCAGCCCGCTCCCGGAAGGCCGACGCGAAGGAGGCAAATAACTGATGCGATAGCACTTGGCGCTGCTGAATAGCCCGACTAGGCCAGAAACAACCCACGGCAATCCATGACAAGAGCACACCGATCAAAGTGTCGATCAAACGGGCGGGAAGCCATGTAAAAATTTCTGCCTGATGAATTGTCCAGCCAACCGTTACAACCAAGCCGGCAACTTTGTAACCGGAACGCAAGCCCAAAGCCCCACCAAACAACCGGGTACAAGCCAAAGACACGGCGATCGCCACCGGGAGGGGAACGATCGCCCCCATGGTCGGAATGCCTACCAGCACAATCAATCCACCCAAGACTGTGCCCTGCATCCGCTGAATTCCGAGGGTTCGGCTTGCCCCGAGGGTTCCGCCAAGCACAGAGCCCACCGCCATCGGCCCATAGATGGGATCGGGCAACCCCAAGCTGATCAGCAGACCAGCAGAGAGACCAGCCGTGAGCGCCATGCGCAGATCCGCCCGGGTGATCAAGGGGGGCGGACGTTTTTTCAGCGGAAGTCTTGTCATCGCCCCAGCCCATCCCCTCGGCTGGCCAGGGAAAGACTATGGATGCTCTTCACCAGCCGCTGCAGTTCATCATCGATGGCCAGAAGCAGCAGGGGTGGGATCGTCAAGCGCTCTGCCAAACGCACCAGGCTTTTGCGTTTGACCAAAGCAGGCACAAGCCGTTGTCCATTGGCCATCAGCATGTCGGGCAAGCCTTCGAGCCAGGGGGTGCTGGCATCAGCGAGGGATCCTTGCGGCAACTGCAGACCCAGGCGCTGAAGCTGAAGACTGTGGTGGTTGACCCGATCCCAGAGAACACCGCGCTGGCGCCAATGCCGGCGGTGGCAAAGGCCCCTGGGTGAACTGCGCAATTCATCGCCCACCAGTCGGCGCAGGCTCTCCACCAACCGGGCCCCCACAATCGGCTGGGGAGCTTCAATAGAAGAGGTCTCTTCGTCTTTCAGCCATTGGCGAATGGCGATCAGGCGCCCAGACAAGGTGGATCGCAATTGGGAGTCAAGGCTGCGAATCTCGGCCATGCGATTAACAGGCCAAAGTAGGAAACTCACCACCAAGGTTGCAACAACTCCTACCAAGGTATCCAGAGTGCGATTAAAAACATAGACCCAATCGAGGGCCGAATAACCTGCTACCAAAAACAACATCGAACACACCAAAACTGCAATCGCAAAGCTGGATTGCCAACCCAAGAGCCGCAGCAGGGGAACGACAATCAACAAAGCAACCGTGAGGCCGATCCAGCCAGACAGCATGGTGTGGACCAGAAAACTCACAACTCCGGCCGTAATCGTGCCAAGCAAACGGGCACGGGAAGCAGCCATGACCCGGGTATCCGTCTCATCCATGCACATCACAACAGCAAGGATGGGATACCAAATGAACAAAATATCGCCCCGACTGACCGCATAGGCCCCTGCCAAGGCAGCGGCGATCCCATATTTCAAAGCCGCCCGTAGACGATGGATCTCAAGCATGGTTAATCAACCAATGCATCAACTCATTTAGACGGAGCAGAGGAAAACCAACGTTCAATGCGATAGGCCAAGATCACAATTAATACCACCAACCAAAACCAGAGTTCTGGGGCATTGGCGTTGAATAAAATCAACATCAGCACAACCTCGCTGACCAGCCAGGGCAGCTCCTGGCGGAGCAAGGCGTTGCGGATGAAGGGGAGCTTCAATTTGGAGGGTAAAGAAGCCATTGATCTTGATGGGAACGTAGTTGAGAGACGGCAGCTAAGGCCGCGCGGCGGGTTGGCGCAGGAACGGGCGGTTCCACAGGCTGTCAATGCGGATGCTGCGATAGCCACCCGTGAGGGAACGCAGGCCAGGAATCACGTAGCTCAAGGGACTGCGCCATTCCACATAGGCATGGCTTGTCACCGTGAGGCCATCCCGGACGGGGAAGACCCCACTGCCACCGGAGATGGTCCAGCGGTAGCCATCGTTGCTGCTCTTATCGCGCCCCAATTCAATTTCTGCCCGCATCACCGGACCATCCTTGGTGAGCTCTTTGGCGAGCTGGGGGTTGCCCACCGTGGTGGAGATGTCATCTTCGGTGGCGGGCAAGGTCAGCACTTGCTTGACCTTGCCGACAATCCCGCCAAAGCGGCCCCGCTGATTCCACATCGGCACCACTTCCACCGGGAGTCCAAGGGGAAGGCGCCTGGCATCCGCGGGAGCGAAGTAAGCGACGGCCTTGAGCGGCTGGTCGGTGGCCAAGGGCCGATCGGTACGCCCAATCGTGCCCAACCGCTGGCCCATGGCCACGGTTTGACCGGGGATCACCTGGAGATCGAGCACCGCGCCATCCCGATCGGCAATCACATTGCCGTCGTAGGCGAGCTTGGCTTCCGTAACCCTGATCTGACGCTTCAGGTCATCGATCTGATAGCGGCGTTGCAGGGCCTGGGTTTCGATCTGGAGTTTCACCTGCTGATAGCTGGTGATCACCTTCTTCTCGTTGATCTTGACGTCATCGAGGTTGACGCTGGTGTTCGTGAGGCCCTGCTCGGCCGACACCACCTCACCCGACAAGGGCGCCACGACGTCGCGCCTGCTGAGCCATTCGAGGTTCTTGAGCTTGCTGGCATAGGTGGACTGCAGGCCCTGGTAACGCTGACGGTCGTCGCGCAACTTGGCCAAGGAGGTTTCGACACTGGCCTTCTCGGTCATCAGCCGCAGGACGTCCCGGAGATCCAACTCGCGGTTGTGTCGTTGCAGTTGGGCCAGGTTGCCCTTCTGCTGTTGCAGTTCACGGTTGAGAACAGGCAGGTAAAGGCGAAGCATCACGTGGCCCTTCTGCACCCGGTCTCCCACTTTCACCGACACATCTTGAACCTGGCCGGCGGCCCGGGCATTGAGGAGGCCCGCGTTGTCGGGATAGATCAGCACGCCCGTGCCCACAACTTCAGTGGGCACGGGCCAAAACAGGGCCCAAAGCACGAGCACACCCCCCACCCCAGCCAGGCACACGCCCACCTGATCGTGGTCACTGAAGCCTTGCCACCGCTGCGACCAGGCCTGGGCCCGGCGCCGATACCAAGGGGTTGGCTGGGTGTGGGGAGAAGGCGCCATGGGGGCCAGCATGCAGGATCTCGGGCTTTCTGTCAGCCCAGGGAAGGGCCCGGGGGCTCCCATGGCAAAGCAAGGCTGGACTCAATCTGATCGGCCAAGGCTTGGGCTGCCCTGGGGACCTCCCCAAAAGCCCCCCGAAAACCAGCCAAAGCCCACAGGCCTGGCGCCCCAGCCACGGGCCCCGCCAGAGCCTTGCCATCCATGCAAAAACTCACCGGGACCTGGCGGTAGCGGGCCGGCAACTCCGCCAGCACCGGATCGAAATGGCCCAACGCCTGGCGCAGGCGGCTTTCCATCACGGCCAGATCAGGGGGAGCCCCTAACTCCAGACCGGGGCGCACCAGACTGATCTGCCCCACCAATAGACCCTCTCCCAAGCAAGCCAGACCCGGATCCACCACCCACTCCTCCTGGACCAAGGCCCCGGCCCGCTGCTCCAGGGCCGGGCGCACCATGGCCTGGGGCAACACCACCCCACCACCCCTGGCCCGCCGCAACCAGCGACTGGGATAGCGCTTGGGATCGGGCCAAGCCTCCAGGTGCAGGATCCCCGCCCAACTGCTGCGCAGGCTTTCGCCTAGGCCGGGCCACAGGGCACGGCAACCCGCCCCAGCGGCAAGCACCACCTGGCCAACCTGCAGCGAAGGCGGCCCATCAGCTTGGCCCTGGAGCTCCAGTTGCCAAAGCCCGCCCAGGCGGCGAGGGGGATGGGCCACCTGGGCTTGGAGCTGGCGCACCCCCAAGCGATCCAAAGCCAAGGGCAAGGCTTGGCAGAAGCGAGTCAAATCCACCTGGCCAAAGGCCTGGCGCGCCCCTGGCATCAGCCGAGCGAAATCCAGCTGGGCGGCATCCAGCCACGCCTGTCCATGGCGATACAAGCGCCGGTGGCGCACGCCGAGATCGCCATGGCGCTCCTGGAGTTGCCCCCAGGCACCCAGGGCGGGGCCCAAAACCCCCGCATAGCTCCAGGAGGTGGCGGAGCCCAGGGGAATGGCCGGACCCAGGGCAGTTGGAAGCCCTAGCGATGCGGCGCTGACCAGCACCACCGCCAGGCCCCGCTCGGCTAGCTCCAGGGCCACAAGCCCCCCGGCCAGCCCCCCCCCTATGACGGCGACGTCATAGGGGCGGCCTCGATGCATCACCTCAAACCAGCAGGGTGAAGGAGGACACAACCTGGTGGAACAGCCCTTTCACCTTGTTCCAGCGAATTTCATTGGTACTGGCCGCAAAGGTGTAGAGCCGGCCCCGGTCGACCACCACGGTGGCCAATTCATGCCGGTCCCGGTCCTCCAGGTGCACGGCGTACTCCAGGTCGTAGAAGGTGCGCGCGCCCTCTTGGCGCTCGCTCGCCTCCACCAGGGTGGCCTGGCGGCCGCTGCCCTCGGGGGCAATCACCGTGCGGCGCAACTGCTCTCCAACGGCCACCGCACTGCCGAGGGTCTCCAGATTGCTCTGGGTGCTGACGTCAGCAATCACCAGGCTAAGGGTCTCATCACTGTTGATTAGGTCGTGGAAGACCACCTGGGGGCCGCCACTCACCTGGGCGCGGGTCCAGCCGGTGGGATACAAAAAGGCGTAGCGGCCATCTGGGCTTTGGAAACCATTCAGCCCAGCCGCCGCCGCACTGCATCCCACCAGCACAAACCCAGTCAGGAACACCGCAACCAGGCGGGGCAACAGGGCAGGCAGCACCTTGCTGAGAAAGGCCATCAAATCGCGCCAAAGAATGCGTCAGCCCATTCTGCTGGCTGCCCGAGTGCAGGCGAGCAAAAGCACCCCTAGATTCGCGCCACTTGCGGCGGATCGCTGAGCGGCTTCACGCGCCCCCTAGCCAGGCTGATCGAGCAGTTTGAACGGCTGCCAGGCATAGGTCCGCGCACCGCCCAACGGCTGGCCCTGCACCTGTTACGCCAGCCGGAGGAGCAGATCCATTCCTTTGCCGATGCCCTCCTGGCGGCCCGCAGCCAGGTGGGGCAATGCCAGCGCTGCTTCCACCTCTCGGCAGAACCCCTCTGTGAGATTTGCCGCAATGGGGAACGCCGCAATGGCCAGATCTGCGTGGTTGCCGACTCCCGGGACCTCTTGGCGATGGAGCGCACCCGCGAGTTCAAGGGGAGCTATCACGTGATTGGCGGCTTGATTTCACCGATGGATGGCATTGGCCCGGAACTCCTCCAGATCCAGCCCCTGGTCCACCGGGTCGACCAGGAACAGGTGTCCGAGGTGATCCTGGCCCTCACCCCCAGCGTGGAGGGAGACACCACAAGCCTCTATCTGGCCAGGCTGATCAAACCCTTCACCACGGTGAGCCGCATCGCCTACGGCCTGCCGGTGGGCAGTGAGCTGGAGTACGCCGACGAAGTCACCCTGGCCCGGGCCTTTGAGGGCCGCCGCCAGGTGGAGTAGGGACCACCGTGAGCAGCCCTGGCAGCCGATACAGCGCCATCGCCCCGGCGGAGCGGCTACCGCCCTGGCTCAGGCGGCCGATTGGCACGGCCTCGGCCTTGGAGGCGGTGCAGGGGATCGTTAAACAGCAAGGGCTGCACACCATTTGCGAGGAGGGCCGCTGCCCCAACCGGGGCGAGTGCTACGCGGCAGGTACGGCCACCTTTCTGTTGGGTGGTCCGATTTGCACCCGCAGTTGTGCCTTTTGCCAAGTGGATAAGGGGGAAGCCCCAGCACCCTTCGATGGCCTCGAAGCCGAACGGGTTGCTGCGGCAGTTGCCGCCATGGACCTGCGTTATGTGGTGCTCACCGCCGTCGCCCGGGACGACCTCCCCGACCATGGGGCCTGTCTGTTTAAGGGAGCCATGGCAGCCATTCGAGCTCGCAACCCCTTGGTCAGCATTGAAGTCCTCACTCCCGACTTCTGGGGCGGTTTCAAGGATGAAAGGGCGGCCATCGCCGCCCAGCGGCAACGGCTGGCTGCCGTGCTTGCCGCCGGGCCCGTGTGCTTTAACCACAACCTCGAAACGGTGGAACGTCTCCAGGGGGTAGTGCGCCGCGGGGCCACCTACCAACGCTCCCTAGGGCTGCTTGCCGCAGCGAGGGAGCTGGCCCCAGGGATCCCCACGAAATCGGGCCTGATGCTTGGCCTGGGGGAAAGCTTCGCTGAAGTGGTGGCTGCCCTGGGGGATCTTCGCCAGGTGGATTGCCAGCGCCTCACCCTCGGGCAATACTTGCGGCCGTCCCTGGCCCACATTCCCGTGGCCCGCTATTGGAGGCCTGAGGAGTTTGATGAACTCGGGGCCATCGCCAAGGGGCTGGGTTTCCAGCAGGTCCGCAGTGGGCCCCTTGTGCGAAGCAGTTACCACGCGGAGTCAACCCAAGGCCCCTAGATCCCCTAGGGCCAAGGGCCTGCTCTTGGCATGGCTTGCCCTAGCCACGGTGGCAGCGCCGGTTGCAACCCAGGCTGGGCCCGTGGACGACAAAGGTCCTGAAACTGGCCGTGAAACTGGCCGTGAAACTGGCCGTGAAACTGGCCGTGAAACTGGCCGTGAATCAGTTCTCGAACCCGCCAGCCCCTGGCCAACCCTGAACAGCTTGCTGAAGGTCCCCCCGTGGCTGGATCTCGGCCTCAATATCCAGAGCGATTGGCTGGGAAACCCCAGGGGAGGAACCAGCAAAACCACCAATTGGATCCAGCAAACCACCTTGGATGCCAGCTTCAGCAGGGGCTTTGGCAAGGACGTGGCCCTCTGGAAGGAAGCCGACCACTGGAAAGGCCATGTGGAACTCACCCTGTTCAGCGGCACGGCGGGCTACGGCCAAACCATCGGGAGCGCCTTTCCCCTAACGGCGAGCGACCACCCCATCGGTCTTTGGCTCACGGAAGCCAGCGTGACCCGGTCCGCTGGCATGGGGGAGGTGGATCTCAAGGCCGGGGTGTTTTCCCTCAACCCCGGCTTCATCGAGGCACCGGTGCTCGATGCCTACGTGAACTCGGTGCTCAACAACACGCTCAATCTCAATGTGACGGGCTTACCCATCAACCCCTCTGTGGCCCCTGGCGTTGAGGTGCATTGGCGACCGGGAAGCGCCGGCCAGGGCAGCAGCGGCGACCTCGGCCCCTACGGGGAATGGCGCTACGGGGCCTTTCTCTTGAATCCCCAAAACGCCTTGGCCTCCCTGTTTGGCGTCAACACCGGCCTACCCCAGATCAATGGATCCATGCAAGTCGTGCAATGGAGTTTTGATCGCCTGCCGGGAGCCAAACGGTTGGCCCAACCCATCCAATTGGACAAGCAACAGGTGGCACGCCAACTCCCTCAGCCGTTGTTACAGATCGGCGGTGGCTACCTCAACGACCAAACCAACAACACGGAAACGCCAGGGATTTTCGGCACCCTCACCCTGGCTGCACCAACGCCCTTGGGCCTCGACAACCGATTCTGGCTCGGTCTCAGCTCCGGCCTGACAACCTCCAGCAACCCCAATCCCTTGTTTGTCAGTGGTGGCTGGCTCAGTCAAGGGGTGATCCCTGGTCGCCCCCTGGATGTGCTGGCCCTCGGCCTGGGCCGCAGCAGCTTCAACAGCGACGTGACCACGGGCCTGAGCCCGGAATCCTTGCTTGAGCTCAACTACAGCGCTGTGATCAACAGCACCCTCACCCTTCAACCATTTCTGCAGTGGGTGATCAATCCCGGGGGCACGGGAACCACCGCCAACATCCTGGCCCTGGGCCTGCAGCTTCAGCTCCAGTTTTGATCCAACAGCGCCACCGCCCGCTCCAAAACCACCGAGCAATCGGCTTGCATCACCAAACCAGCGCCGCCCCACACCAACCGCTCGGGTAAATCCCAAAGCGCTGCCCCCAGTTCCTTGGAGGGCACAAAACCCAAACGCCGGAAATAGCGCACCAGGCGTCGGTGCTGGGCATCGTCATCGCGGATCGCCAAGATCTGAGCCCGCCGGCAGGGGGTTTGCTCCAGGGCCCAGGCGAAGGCCGCCGCCGCAATCAGGGGCCCCACACCCAGGTCTGGCAAACCACTGGAGCGGCCCGCCACCTGGAGGGTGTCGAGCTGCAGGCCCCCTGGCGTGGGCCAGGCCCAGCCCTTCAGCTCCCCCACCAACCGCAGCTGGGCCCCTGCAGGGGGCTGCCGGGCTACGGCCACCCGCAGCCCGTAGAGCAGGCCCAAGGGCCGTCCCACCTGGAGGCGCAGCAGCAAGCCCCGCTCGGCGGCCCGTCGTTCCAGGCTTGCGAGGCTGGTCATGGCACCACGGGAGCAAGGCCAAAGGGAACGGGGCCAAAGGGAACGGGGCCAAACGGCTCAGCTAGGCGCACCGCCCCAACGGGCAAGGGCCCATAGATGTGGGGAAAGAGCTCATCGCTGGGCGGTGCCGCTTCCCATCGCAGCGGTGCGTCCAAACGGCCGGGATCCAGGGTGAGCAACACCACTGCTTCGGCATCGGCATAAAACCGCCGGAAGGTGGCCTCCACCTGATGGGCCCCGCTGGCATGGATAAAGCCCACCTGCTCGAGGGAAAGGCCCCGGGTCGAACGGCGGTATTCGCCGCAGGCCTTGGCCGTGCGCCATTCATCGGCCAGGGCCAAGTGATAAACCCATTGGGGAGAACGCCAGGCCTGGCGCTGGGCCCAAGGCGGAGCCATCACCGCTGCCAACTCCGTCCCCTCCTCAAAACGCTGCAGCCACCGCCGCAGACGCTCCAGGCCCCCATGCCGGTCAAACCGATCGGGATCGGCCAAACGCCATTGGCGCACAAACGGCAGCACCGCCCAATCCAGCCAGCTGGGTTGATCACCCAACAACCAGCCTTGAGCCAGCTGGCCATCCCAATCCCCCAGGATCGATTCAGCCGCTACGCGGTGGTGCTCACCATCGACCCCTGGGTAGCGATCGGGATATTTGAACCGGTCGAGATGGTGCTTGAACGGCCCATCGTTTTGGACCAAGAGCGGATGGGCGAGCTGGTCGTTCGACTGGTCTGTGGCCTGGTCTGTGGCCTGGTCTGAGGGCAGGTCTGAGGGCAGAGCTAGGGCCCATTGCATGATCTCCATGCTTTCAGCCAAGACGGTGCCATCGGTGAGCTCGAGCAGGGGAACCGTGGCCTTGGCCGATCGCTCCAGGAGCTCTGGGGGCTTGGCCTTAAGGCTCACCTCCCGAAGCTCAAAATCCTGGCCAGGGCTCTTCCCAGCCAGAAGCAAGGCCAGGCGGGCCCTAATCGCATAGGGGCAACGGCGAAAGCTATAGAGAATCGGCCGGGGCAGTTCAGCCAGCATCAAACACCTTGCCGATGTGGAGTTCGCCCCGTTGCTTGGCGAGGCCAATCTGGCGCTGGCGCTCGGCAAAGCGGGCCCGATCGTCGCTGCCGTGCTCGCCAATGCAATGCAGACAACTCACCCCTTCGACATAGCTGGGCTGTTGGCGATCAGCGGCAGTGAGGGGTTTGCGGCAGGCATGGCACAGGCTCGCTTCTCCGGGTTCGAGCTGGTGGTTCACCGTGACCCGCTGGTCGAAGACGAAGCACTCCCCCGTCCAACTGCTGGCCGATTCCGGCACGGTTTCCAAGTAGCGCAAGATGCCGCCCTGGAGATGGTGGACCCCCGCAAAACCTTGCTGCAACAGATAGGCCGTGGCCTTTTCGCAGCGGATACCCCCGGTGCAAAACATGGCGATTTGCTTGGGTTGGCGTTGCTCAACCAGGGGGCGCAGCCCGGTTTCCACCCATTGGGGAAACTCCCGAAAGCTGGCGGTACCCGGATCGATGGCCCCGGCAAAGCTGCCGAGGGCCACCTCGTAGCCATTGCGGGTATCGATCACCAGGGTTTCTGGATCGGCAATCAAGGCGTCCCATTGCTCGGGCGGCACATGGGTGCCAACCGCCGCGCTTTCCAGCTCCCCCTCCCCCACGTAGGGCTTCACCGTGGGGCAGCCCATGCTCACAATTTCGCGCTTGAGCCGCACCTTCAGCCGATAGAAGGTCTGCTGCTGCGCCACCGCCGTTTTGACCTCCAACTTGGCCAACCGCGGATCACTCCGCAGCTCTGCCAAGAGGGCCTCCACCCCAGGGGCAGGTCCACACACGGTGCCGTTGACACCCTCGGGGGCCAGCAGCACCGTGCCCTTCACATCAGCGCTTTGGCCCAGGGCAACCAACCGCTGGCGCCAAGGGGCCAGCTCCTCCTCGGCCAGGGAGGCAAAGCGATAAAAAGCAGCAACTACAAGCCCCATCGGCCGTCCAGGATCAGCACGATACCGAAACACCCGCCGCGGCCAGCAGCTCCCGATCGGCCGCCACATCGGGATTGCCCGTGGTGAGGAGGGTGTCGCCATAGAAGATCGAATCAGCTCCTGCCAAGAGGCACAGGATCTGGGCCTCCCGGTTCATCTGCTCCCGACCCGCGCTCAGCCGCACCCGGCTGTGGGGCATCAGGATCCTGGCGGCCGCCACCATCCGCACCAGGTCGAGGGGGTCGACGGCCTGCTGGTGTTCCAGAGGGGTTCCCTCCACCGCCACCAGGGCATTGATGGGCACGCTCTCTGGATGGGGCTCGATGTTGGCGAGCACTTCCAACAGGCCAGCCCGATCGCTGGGCCCTTCGCCCATGCCGATGATTCCACCGCAACAGAGGGTGATGCCCGATCGACGCACCCTGGCCAGGGTTTCCAGCCGTTCTTGATAGGTGCGGGTGGTAATGATCTGGTCGTAGTGCTCGGGGCTGGTATCCAGGTTGTGGTTGTAAGCGGTCAGTCCCGCATCCGCTAGGCGGGCGGCCTGCTGGTCGGTGAGCATGCCAGCGGTGACGCAGGCCTCCAGGCCCAGCTCCCGCACCCCCTGAACCATCTCAACCATGGCGTCAAAGGGGGCCCCATCGCGGATCTCCCGCCAAGCCCAGCCCATGCAGAACCGGTGGGCCCCCGCCTCCTTGGCCGCCCGGGCGCGGGCCAACACCGGCGCCACATCCAATTCCGGTTGGCCGGCCACATCGCTGCTGTGGTGCATCGATTGGGGGCAATAGGCACAGTCCTCCTCGCAGCCACCGGTTTTGACGCTGAGCAGCGAAGCAAGCTGCACCTCGTAACCAGGATTCGCCACGCGGTGCACCTGCTGGGCCTGCCAAAGCAGATCCATCAGGGGCTGATCCAGCAGGGCCTGGATCTCGGCGCGGGTCCAGTTGTGGCGAGTGATCACTGGCAGAGGGGCCATCAGGAGAGTGCAGCCATCAAGGGAGGGAGGTGACGCCACCGAAACGGCGCTGGCGACCCTGGTAGTCGAGCAGAGCGGCCACCAAGGCCTCTTGATCAAAATCAGGCCACAGCACATCGGTGATGTGCAGCTCGGCGTAGGCCAACTGCCACAACAAGAAATTGCTGATGCGCTGTTCGCCGCTGGTGCGAATCAACAAATCGGGATCCAGCTCCCCGGCCGTATGGAGTTCGGCGCTCAACAGGGCCTCATCAATCGCGCTGGGATCCAATTCGCCGCGGGCCGCCCGTTCGGCCAAGGTCCTCGCCGCCCGCACCAATTCCGCCCGGCTGCCGTAGTTGGTGCAGACGTTGAAATGGATGCCGGTGTTCGCCGCTGTGCGGGCTGTGGCGTCGGCAATCAGCTGCTGCAGGCCGGGGGGCAACGGGGAAAGATCACCCAAAAAGCGAATCCGAACCTGCTCCCTTTCGAGGGCTTCAAGCTCCCGGGCCAGCACCCGTTCAAACAGGGTCATCAAAAAACTCACCTCCTCGCCGGGCCGGTTCCAGTTTTCGGTGGAGAAGGCATAGGCCGTCAGGGCCCCCACCCCCCAATCACTGCACAGCCGCAACATGCGCTTGAGGGCTTCGACCCCTTCGCGGTGGCCCATCACCCGCGGCAGGCTGCGGCTCTTGGCCCAACGGCCGTTGCCATCCATGATCACGGCAATGTGCCGGGGCAAGCGCGCCGGATCGAGCCCCTCAGGCAAGGCCATCGGGCCCATAACAGGAGTGGTCGCCAGCGCGCGACTCATCCGCGACGTTCCAGCGGGTCTTTGGCCACGCTACGCCCCGCTGGCAGGGCCAGCGCCTGGCTCAGCAAATCGTGAAGACGGCTGCTGGTAATCGGCCGTTCGAGCTTGCCCTGGCAGGCCAGCGACAGGGTGCCGGTTTCCTCGGACACCACAATCGCCAGGCATTGATCAAAGCGTTCGGTTAGGCCGAGGGCGGCCAGATGCCGGGTGCCGTAGCGGTTCAAACCCTGCCGAGAGAGGGGCAAGATCACCCCCGCCGCCACGATCCGGTTGGCCTTTACCAGCACGGCCCCGTCATGGAGGGGGGTATCAGCCGCAAACAGATTGAGCAGCAGATCGACGGAGAGCTGGGCATCCAGGGAAATCCCCGGATTGAGAAAATCCTCAGGCCGCAGGTCACTGCCCAGGTCCACCACGATCAGTCCCCCGCGGCGGGATTGGGAGAGGCGACCAGCCGCTTCACTGAGCACCGCCACCGAGCCCGAGGCCAATTGGTCGCGCTTGCGGTCGCCGAAGAGAACCCCCAGCCGGCCCGTACCCAGCAACTCCATCAACCGGCGCAATTCGCCTTGCCAGAGGATTGCCAGCGCCAAACTGCAGGCCAGGACGAGGGCGTCCACCAGCTTGGAGGTGAGCGGCAGGTTGGCGTAGCGCTGCACAAACCAGGCCAGGGCCACGAGCAGCAGATAGCCGCGCAACAACCAGAGGGTACGCGCTTCGGTCACGCGACCGAGCACCAACACCCCCAGGCCGGTGGCAAACAGCAAGTCGAGCAGCAGTCGAATGTCGATGAGCTGCAGGGGGTTGATCTGCAGCGCGCTCACCGGTGCACCCATGCCTTTCGGTCAACTTACCGTTGTGAGCCGGGAGGGCAAAACGTCGTAGCGCAGTAGCTCTTCCGGCTGTTCTCGGCGTTGCACCAGGTCGGCGATGCCCCCGTGCACCAGCACGGCCGCTGGCCTTGGGATGCGGTTGTAGTTGGAGCTCATGGAAGCGTTGTAGGCGCCGGTTGCCAGCACCACCAAATGGTCGCCGCTGGTGGCAGGTGGCAAGGCCACGTCCTTGAGGAGCACATCCCCCGACTCGCAATGCTTACCTGCCAGGGTCACGGTTTCCGTGGCCTCAGCCAGCGGTCGATCCGCCAACAGGGCCGTGTATTGGGATTGGTAGGTAATGGGCCTGGGGTTATCGCTCATGCCGCCATCCACCGAAAGGTAGGTGCGAATGCCCGGAATCTCCTTGCGACTTCCCACCTCGTAAACCGTGACACCGGCCGTGGCGACCAGGGATCGACCGGGCTCGCAGAGCAGGCGCGGCAGGGCCAGGCCCCGCTGCTGGCAGGCCGTGGCCACCGCTTCGCCAACGGTTTGTACCCACTCCTGGATCGACGGGGGATCGTCGCTTGCCACGTAGCGAATCCCGAGGCCGCCGCCCACGTTGAGGTCGCCCACGGGGTGACCCAGGGATCGGGCCAGGGCCACGGCATCGGCAAGCACCCCAGCCAAATCGCGGTGGGGTTGGAGTTCGAAGATTTGGGAGCCGATATGGGCGTGGAGCCCGGTGAGGCGGGCCCAGCTGCAGCCGACCAAGTGCCGCAACACCGGTTCGAGCTGGTCGGGGTCAAAGCCGAATTTGCTGTCGAGGTGACCGGTGCGGATGTACTCGTGGGTGTGGCACTCGATCCCCGGCGTAAAGCGGAGCATGAGCTCCACGGGCGCAGCCAGGCCAGGCGCCAATTCAGCCAATAGCTCGAGGTCGCGCCAGTTATCCGCCACCACGGTGACGCCCCGTTCCACCGCGAGGGCCAACTCCTGGCGGGATTTGTTGTTGCCGTGAAACACGATCCGATCGGCGGGCATGCCGCCGTCGAGGGCCGTGAGAAGCTCTCCCGCCGACACCGCATCCAGGCCGAGGCCTTCTGAGGCCACCAGGGCAGAAATGGCCAAGGAGCTATTGGCCTTCGAGGCGTAGAGGGCGAGGGCTTCGCCGGGGTAGTGGGCCGCCAGGGCCTCCCGGTAGGCCCGGCAGGTACCCCGCAGACTCGCCTCATCGAGCACGTACAACGGTGTGCCATAGGTGCGGGCCAGGGTGCTCAGCCCACAACCGCCCACCTGCAAACGGCCGTCGGCATCGACCTCGGCGGTGATGGGCGCCAGGTTGCGATTCGGACTGCTGGCATCCCGATGGGGCTCAAACAGACGCTGGGCAGATGGGGCTGTCCCATCCAGAACGCCGGCTCCGCCCTGATCGAGCTCACTGGAGATCACCATGGCGGCGGGCAAAACAACGGGGGGACTATGAATGTAAAGAACGCCGCTGGCAGCTTGCTGTGACAGGTGAACAGCTCCAAAAGCTGGCGTGCTTCCCCCTGGAGCCCAACCACCTCCAGGCCTGCCAAGACTTGGACCAACGCAGCCTCGGTGGCCTCTGGAACCAGGAGCAATGGCACAGCGAGCTGGCAGAAGAGCGCCGACCGGGCATCGGCCTTTGGCGCGAAGGCGCCTTGGTCGCCATGGCCAGTGGCTGGCTGGTGGTCGACGAATTGCACATCACTGTGGTGGCCGTCGATCCCCTGCAGCGCCGCCAGGGCCTAGGGCGGCAGGTGCTGCAAGCCCTGCTCAGCCATGGCCAACGCCTTGGGGCCGAGCGGGCCACCCTGGAAGTGGCCACCTCCAACACCGCCGCCGTGGCCCTCTATCGGGACTTGGGATTTCGCGATGCCGGCCTTCGTCGTGGTTACTACCGCAATGGCGACGATGCCCTGATCCAATGGTTGAGGCTAACTCCAGTTAATAATGCGCAGCAGAGGTGTGGATAACCGCCTTTTCTTACTGCTTTGACTGGATAAATAGACCCTCTGTATTAACAATAAAAATCCACAAAGCACTTGCGGCTACTGCTGATTTGCTGACCCAGAGCCGCAAACCACACCAGCCTCACCAACCCTGATAGCTTGGAAGCACTTGCAACAGGCCCCGGCCCATGTTCGAGCGCTTTACCGAGAAAGCCATCAAGGTGATCATGCTGGCCCAAGAGGAGGCCCGCCGCCTTGGTCACAACTTTGTGGGCACCGAGCAAATCCTGCTGGGCCTGATCGGCGAGGGCACCGGCGTGGCCGCCAAGGTGCTCAAGTCGATGGGGGTGAACCTCAAGGATGCCCGGGTGGAGGTGGAAAAAATCATCGGCCGGGGCTCGGGCTTCGTCGCCGTGGAAATTCCGTTTACGCCCCGCGCTAAGCGGGTTCTGGAGTTGTCGCTCGAAGAGGCCAGACAGCTCGGCCACAACTACATCGGTACCGAGCACCTTTTGCTGGGCCTGATTCGGGAGGGCGAGGGTGTCGCCGCCCGGGTGCTCGAAAACCTTGGGGTTGATCTGGCCAAGGTCCGCACCCAGGTGATCCGCATGCTGGGCGAAACCGCTGAGGTCGCCTCCGGCGGTGGCGGCGGCAAAGGGTCCACCAAGACCCCAACCCTGGATGAATTTGGTACCAACCTCACCCAGCAAGCGGCTGACGGCAAATTGGATCCCGTGGTGGGGCGCCAAAACGAGATTGAGCGCGTCATTCAGATCCTGGGCCGCCGCACCAAGAACAACCCGGTGCTGATTGGTGAGCCTGGCGTGGGCAAAACCGCGATCGCCGAGGGCCTGGCCCAACGGATCAATGCCGGCGATATCCCCGACATCCTGGAAGACAAGCGGGTTCTGACCTTGGATATCGGTCTGCTGGTGGCGGGCACCAAATACCGGGGCGAATTCGAAGAACGCCTCAAAAAGATCATGGAGGAAATCCGGGGTGCCGGAAACGTGATCCTGGTGATCGACGAAGTGCACACCCTGATCGGCGCTGGCGCCGCCGAAGGCGCCATTGATGCCGCCAACATCCTCAAGCCAGCCCTGGCTAGGGGTGAGCTGCAGTGCATTGGCGCCACCACCCTGGATGAATACCGCAAACACATCGAAAGGGATGCCGCCCTTGAGCGGCGCTTCCAACCAGTGATGGTGGGTGAACCTTCCGTTCAAGACACGATCGAGATCCTGCGCGGCCTGAAGGAGCGCTACGAGGATCACCACCGCCTCAAGATTGCCGACGAAGCCCTGATTGCAGCGGCCACCCTTGGCGACCGCTACATCTCCGATCGCTTCCTCCCCGACAAGGCCATCGACCTGGTTGATGAGGCCGGCAGCCGGGTGCGGCTGATGAACTCGAAGCTGCCACCTGCCGCCAAGGAGGTGGACAAGCAGCTGCGGGCCGTGCAGAAAGAAAAGGAAACGGCCGTCCGGGAACAGGACTTCACCAAGGCCGGCGAACTGCGCGACAAAGAAGTGGAGCTGCGCGAGCAAATTCGCTCGATCCTCCAGGCCCGCAAGGACGACCAGCCTGCCGAGACGGCCCCAGCAGACGCCACCTCAGCCGAAGGCACCAGCCCAGAAACCACAGACTCGGCTGGGGCCGATGGGGATCGCACCCCGATGGTGACCGAAGAGGACATCGCCCACATCGTGGCGTCCTGGACCGGGGTGCCCGTACAGAAACTGACCGAAAGCGAATCGGCCAAGTTGCTGAACATGGAAGACACCCTCCACCAGCGCCTGATCGGCCAGGACGAAGCGGTGAAGGCCGTCTCCCGGGCCATTCGCCGGGCCCGGGTGGGCCTGAAGAACCCCAACCGTCCCATTGCCAGCTTCATCTTCTCGGGCCCCACCGGCGTTGGTAAAACCGAGCTCACCAAGTCGCTTGCGGCCTACTTCTTCGGCAGCGAAGAGTCCATGATCCGCCTCGACATGTCCGAGTTCATGGAGCGCCACACGGTCAGCAAGCTGATCGGTTCGCCTCCGGGCTACGTGGGCTTCAACGAGGGCGGCCAACTCACCGAAGCCGTGCGCCGTCGCCCCTACACCGTGGTGCTGTTCGACGAAATCGAAAAGGCCCACCCCGATGTGTTCAACCTGCTTCTGCAGCTCCTGGAAGACGGTCGACTGACCGATTCCAAGGGCCGCACGGTCGACTTCAAAAACACCCTGATCATCATGACCTCGAACATCGGTTCGAAGGTGATCGAGAAGGGTGGTGGCGGCCTGGGCTTTGAATTCTCCGGTGGCGCCGCCGAAGAGACCAACTACAACCGGATTCGTTCCCTGGTGAATGAGGAGCTGAAGCAATACTTCCGCCCCGAATTCCTCAACCGGCTGGACGAAATCATCGTGTTCCGCCAGCTCACCCGCGATGAGGTCAAGGTCATCGCCGAGATCATGCTCAAGGAAGTGTTCGGCCGGATGCAGGAGAAGGGCATCACCCTCTCGGTCACCGAGACCTTCAAGGACCGCTTGGTGGAAGAGGGCTACAACCCCAGCTACGGGGCCAGGCCCCTGCGCCGGGCGGTGATGCGCCTGCTCGAAGACTCGTTGGCCGAAGAGTTCCTCTCCGGCAGGATCAGCGATGGGGATTCAGCCCTTGTCGATGTGAACGAGGAGAAGCAGGTGGTGATTCGCAAGCAGCTCTCTGCCCCTGCGATGCCTGAACTCGCCGCCGCTGGAGCCTGATCCCGGCAGTTTTTACACTTCCGGGATGAAAACGGCCCCTCCCCCCTCCGTGTGCTCCCACACGATTGCCCCCGCCACCGTGCTGCGCGGCGATGGGGCCTGGCAGGAAGCCCTGCCAGCGATGGCCTGCCTCACGAGCCACGCCTTGGTGCTGGGCCGCAGCCCAGCCACCCGGCCCCTGCGTCAGCAGTGCCTCCAGGATCTCGCCCAGGCAGGCATCACCTGCACCAGCTTCGAACTTGAGTTCGACTGCTGCGAAGCCGATCTGAGCCGGATCGAGGCCCTAGCCGCCCCAGTCCAGCTCTCCTCCGGCACAGCTCAACAACCAACCTTTGATGCGGTGATCGCCATTGGTGGCGGCAAGGTGATCGATGCGGGCAAGTTGCTCGCCCATCGGCTCGGCTTGCGGTGCATCACGGTGCCCACCAGTGCGGCCACCTGTGCGGGCTGGACAGCCCTCGCCAACATCTACAGCCCCCAGGGCGCCTTCGAGGGGGATGTGAGCTTGAACCGCTGCCCGGAGCTTTTGGTGTTTGACCACGGCTTCGTGCGCCAAGCCCCCGCCCGCACCCTGGCCAGCGGCATCGCCGATGCCATGGCCAAGTGGTACGAAGCCTCGATCAGCAGTGGCACCAGCAGCGATGGGTTGATTCAGCAGGCCGTCCAAATGGCCCGGGTCCTGCGGGACCAGTTGCTGTTGGAAGCCGAAGCCGCCATGGCCGACCCCGCCGGCGAAGCCTGGGTGCGGGTGGCGGAAGCCTGCGGTCTGACCGCCGGCTTAATTGGCGGGATCGGCGGTGCCCGGTGCCGCACGGTGGCCGCCCACGCGGTGCACAACGGCCTCACCCAATTGGAAGCCACCCACGGCGGGCTCCATGGCGAAAAGGTGGGCTTCGGGATCCTGGTGCAACTGCGGCTGGAAGAACTCCTCGGCGGCAACCAATTGGCCGCCCAAGCGCGGCGCCAGCTGATTCCCCTGTTCCGCGCCCTTCAGCTCCCGGTGGAATTGGTCGATCTGGGCCTGGCCGGAGCCAGCCTCAGCGAGCTGCAGGAGGCGTGTGCCTTTGCCTGCCAGCCCGGCTCCGATCTGCACCACCTGCCCTTTGCCGTGGCGCCGAGCGATCTCATCGCAGCCCTGGTGAGCACCTGCAGCGGCGAGCGCGTCGCGGCGTGAGCCAAACCACCCTCAACCACGACCTGCTCCTCGAGCGACTCAGCACCTGCAAAGCCCTCGTGGCCGATGCAGCCACCCACTTGCTCGATCCCCAGGGCCGGGATCTGGCGGCCCAGATCCAGTGGTGGCAGCTCCCTGGCTTGGAAGCGGAATGGCCTGTGGCCGTGGTCGGCGCCGGGCCACCGGTGCTGATGCTGCACGGCTTCGACAGCTCGTTTCTTGAATTCCGCCGGCTGGCCCCCCTGCTGGCCCCCCACTGCCAGCTGTTCATTCCCGATTTGTATGGCTTTGGCTTTTGCCCCCGGCCCGCACCGCCAGCGGCCAACCCCGAAGCGGTGCTGCGGCACCTCGGCAGCCTGGTGGGATCCATTGGTGAGCGCACCCCAGGCCCCTTGGGCCTGATTGGGGCCTCCATGGGCGGTTCAGTGGCCGTGGAACTGGCCCGGCGCTGCCAAGAGCGGATCGATCGGCTGTTGTTGCTTGCCCCTGCTGGCCTTACCGGCAATCCCATGCCCCTACCCCCCGTACTCGATGGTTTGGGGGTCAAATTTCTAGCCCTGCCTTGGGTGCGCAAGGGCCTGTGCCGCTCCGCCTTCGCCAACCCCGACCAGGACGTGGGCGAGGCTGAACTTGAAATCGCTTCGGGGCATCTGCAGGCCCCTGGCTGGGCCGAAACGTTGGCGGCCTTTGCCCGCTCCGGGGGCTTTGCTGGCTGCGGCAACCCCTTGCCCGAGCAGCCCATCGCAGTGCTCTGGGGGGCCAACGACAGAATTTTGCGGGCTCCCCAGAAACGGGCAGCCCAAGCCCTATTAGGAGAGCGGATCAGGGAGCTTCAGAACTGCGGCCACCTGCCCCACATCGACCAACCTCAAACCGTGGCCGAGGCCTGGATTCCATGCCAACCCGTTTGAAATGACCACCCCTAGCGGCCCGGTCATGCAGCTGCTCGCCAGCGGCCTGCAGCTTTGGGTCAGACAGCAATGTGATGCGATCGAGAGCCTGGAGATCCAATTGGAGGGCTCCGCCCTGGGCCTGTTACGGGGGAAGCTGGCGGGGGTAAGCCTGATGGCCCGGCGGGTGAGCTACCAGCAGTTGGAGCTGGAATTGGTGCAACTCACCAGTAGCCCCATTGAGGTGAACATCGGCAAGCTGCTGAAGGGCCAACCGTTGCAACTCCAGCACCCCTTCTCGATTCGAGGCCAGGTGGGCTTTACGGCGGAAGGCCTCAACCAATCGATCAGCAGGCCCCAGTGGCGAGGGCTGGCCGACCACCTGGGCGAAATGCTGCTGGGAATCAGCCCCGTGGTGGAGCTACGCATCAGCCAAGACAAACTTATCTTTGCGGCCAAGGCCGCAGGCGAGGTGGGGCTGGTGGAGCTCGAAACCCACCTGGATGCCAGCGATGGCGCGGTGGTCATCAACGCCATCCAAGGGAAGCTGCAGGTGGAACTGCCCATGGATCCGGGCATCACGATTGAGCGAGCCAATCTCGAAGGAGGCATGGTGCAGCTCTATGGCACCGCCAAGGTGTCAGTCGGAGCTTCCGGCTAGCCCATCTTGTGCTGGTTGTCCTGCCTAGCTGGCCTGGATCAGCGGCAACACCAGGGTCACCAGGGTGAACACCACCGCCGGCACAAACAAATAGCTATCGATGCGATCCAGGATCCCCCCATGGCCGGGGATGGCATCGCCCGAATCCTTGATGCCGGCATCCCGCTTCATCATCGACTCAGTGAGATCCCCCACCAGGGCAAACACCGCCACCACCGCCCCCAGGCCTGCCC
>Ga0310323_10008_pt1 | contig 57091 bp, 55 predicted proteins | sample LakEriER3TotalD7_FD_195537 | JGI IMG/M metagenome (GOLD analysis project Ga0310323, IMG submission 195537) | Enriched freshwater cyanobacterial communities from Lake Erie, Ohio, United States - ER36.Total.D7 (v2) (version 2) | ecosystem: Environmental > Aquatic > Freshwater > Lake | place: USA...
GCAAACTGGCAGCCCGGGGAGAAAACGATGAATCCCGATCCGATCAAGAGCAAGGATTTCTTCGCCGCTGTCAACTGATCAGCCCCCTTTCATTGCCAGCAAGGGGTCCCCGACGGGACCCCTTTTTAGTTGGGATTCGGTCGTATCAGCCCCTGAGGCTCAGGCCAACACACTGGCTAGCAGGCGCAGCCCATCGGTGCCGCCTGTCGCAGGATCACAGGCCCGTTCCGGGTGGGGCATCAGGCCGAGAACGTTGCCTGTTTTGTTAGTCAGACCTGCCACGTCTCCGACCGAGCCATTTGGGTTTTGCCCGTAGCGCAGCACAACCCTTCCCTCCCCTTCCAGCTGCTGGAGCTCGTCTGCGTCGCATTGATAGCGGCCTTCGCCATGGGCAATCGGCAGGTTGATGGCTTCGCCCTCGCCGTAGCTCTTCAGCCATTGGCAGGTTCCAGGCCGTACCTCCAACGGGGCTGGCTCACAGAGAAAGTGGAGCTTCTGGTTTCGCGTGAGGGCTCCTGGCAACAGTCCCATCTCGGTCAGCACCTGAAACCCATTGCAAATCCCCAGGACCGGCCCACCCCCATGGGCAAAATCCCGCACCGCCTCAAGAACAGGAGCAAAGCGAGCGATGGCGCCACAACGGAGATAGTCGCCATAGCTGAAGCCGCCAGGAAGAACGACGGCGTCGATCCCGCCCAAGTCCCGCTCTTCATGCCAGAGAAAGCGGGTCGATAGCTGAAGGCAGCCTTCCAAAGCCCATCGCACATCGCGATCACAGTTGGAGCCTGGGAAAACGACGATCCCGACGGTCATGCCTGTTGCCCCCCATGGGTTTCAGCCAATTCCATACTCCAGTCTTCAATGACTGGGTTGGCCAGAAGGCGATCACTAAGCAGCTCGATCTGGGCCTGGGCTGTGGCGCGATCGGGGGCCTCGAGCTCCACGTGGATCGACTTGCCAATTCTCAAGGTTTTGATGCCGTCAACACCCAAACGGGCTGCGGCAGCACGGGTGGCCTCCCCGGCGGGGTCGAGCACAGACGACCTGAGGGAGACCTGAACGTGGGCGCTAAAGAGAGGCACCTGGGCAGCCAATGGTTTGTTAAATCTTGACAGCCCAAGGGTTCAGGCCCCACGGCTGCGGCCAGGGTGAACCATGGCATCGGTTCCAAGGACCCCAAGATTTGGCAAAGGCTCCTGCCACGGATCGCGCAAAGGATTTCACCGGCTGGTCTGGGTGCTGACCTGGGCAGTCGTGGGCTGGACCCATGGAGCTAACGCCCAGACGGTTGCCCTACAGTGCCAGTTGGATGGCGGAGCATGGCAAACCTGCCGGATGCACGTTCAGGACATCGGCAGGACCTGGCGGATTGAGATGGGCAAGGACACTGTCCTCTTCCGCCATGACGGTGGAGGCACCATTGCCATGAAGCGGCGGGGTCGTGGTTGGAGGCTGGTACAAACCCGCTGGATTGGGGTGCCAGCCTCGACCCAAAGCGCCCTCTGCTGGGACAGCCTCTGTGCCCTTGGGGCAGTCCCCCTGGATTAGGCCCCTGGATTAGGCAAGTGCCCCTTTCAGGGTGGATTCCAACTGGTCTTGCTTGAGGCCGAAGCCCAGCACCACCAGTTCAAGGCCGTCCTGTTTGGGGGATCCAGGGGTGTCGTCGGCTTCGAACCAACACTCCAACCGCGGACCCACTCCCTGAATTTGCAACGGCCTGGCCTTACCTGGTAACCAGAGACGCCCCTTGACCCGAATCAGGGCTCCGGAAGCGATTAGAGAGCGAAGGCTGATGTCCAGTCGTTCACGGTCAAAGACGCCGGGCAGGTTGATCGCCAGCGACTCCATGGCCACGTGGGTGTGGTCGTGGTGGTCGTGATCGTGGTGGGCGTCATGACCGTGATCATCATGGTGATGGTTGTCGTGATCGCGATGATCCTGGTCGTGCGCTCCGTGGCTCTTGACAGGTCTCTGGTCAGTGCTTTGGCGGGTAAGCCCTAACACCAGGGCCGGATCAATCTGCCCCCGTTCCATGGGCAGGACAGGCGTTCCAGGCCGCAGGGATGGACGGAGGCGGTCCTGCAATGCGGCCAACGCCGCTGGATCGAGGCTGTCTGCCCGGCTGACCAGCACCAGATCGGCGGCTTCTAGCTGTTCTTCAAACAGTTCCTCAATGGCCGTGGCGTGATCCAGGCTTGGATCGGCCAAGCGCTGGGCCTCAAGGGCTTCAGGGTTGGCCACCACATGGCCGGCCGCCAGGGCCTCGCCATCGACCACCGCCACCACGCCGTTCACCCGGGTTCGGGTTCGAATCTCTGGCCAGGCAAAGGCCGCAATCAGCGGTTCAGGAAGCGCGAGGCCACTGGTTTCCACGACGATACCGTCGAGCTGGTCGGCCCGCTCCAGCAGCCGCTCCATCGTGGGCAAGAAATCATCTTGAACCGTGCAGCACAGGCAACCGTTGGCTAGCTCGACAAGACGACCCTCGAGCTCCTCCTCTGGGCAGAAACCACAACTGCGCAGCAGGTCACCATCGATGCCAACCTCCCCAAATTCATTCACCACTACGGCAAGCCGCAGGCCACTGGAGAGCAACAGCTGGCGCAGCAGGGTGGTTTTGCCGGCCCCTAGAAATCCCGTCACCACGGTGACCGGAAGGCGATTCAAACGAGTGGTCATCCGAAGAATGGGTCCGAGCAGGGGATGGGTGGAATCATCGGGACCGGAAGCGTCAACCTAGGCGCCACCAAACCCGTGGATCAGGGACGGCAGGCCAGGCTGTCGCGGGTTTGAATTCCTGTGGTGGGATTCGTTCCGGTGGCCCGCAAACAAAGGGCTTTTTGCTGGGGAAGATCGAGCACAGCATCACTGAAATCGGCACCCGTGATCGTGGCCCCTTTGAAATGGCTCTGCATCAGCATCGCGTTGCGCAACACCGCATTCGAGAGATCGCTGTCTTCGAAATGGCTGGCATAGGCCACCACGTCTTCGAGGTTGGCGCCTTGAAGATTGGCACCCTTCAAATCTGAGCTGTTGAAGACGGCTCCACGCAGATCGCTCTCGCTGAGATCAAAGCCCACCAAGGAGGCTTTAAGAAACTCCTGCTGTTGGAGATTGCGACCGTGCATGTCGGGTTGCAAATCCTGCAGGGACCGTTGGCTGCGTAATTCCGGTGCCGTGATTGCAGCAGCGGGTTGCCCAAAGCCAACCAGCAGGCTCAAACCCAGCAGGGCAACCACCAAACCTTGCTGGCATCGACGGACAACGGAAATCAAGGGCACGCAACTACGGTGGACCATCAAGTTATGCCAAATATGGCAATGACGCTGCGGGTGGTGGTACCCCCCCACCCCTTGATTGGCCATTGGTTAAGCGTGCTGCGGGATCGCCACACCCCATCCGCCATCTATGCCAGTGCGACCGCGGAATTGGGTCGCTGGCTCACCTATGAGGCCCTGCGTGATTGGCTTCCCCATCGCCCGATCGCGATTGAATCCCCCTTAGCCCCAACCGAAGGGGAGATCGTGGATCCAGCGGTTCCCCTGGTAGCGGTTCCCTTGCTGCGTTCTGGGCTTGGCCTCTGGCAGGGGGCCCAGTCGGTGCTGCCCTCAGCCCAGGTTGCCCACCTGGGTCACGGCATCAATGGGCTGCCCGAGGTCATCGATGCCCGCTGCGGCGTACTGGTCTTTGCCTCCGAGATCGCCACCGGCCAAGGGTTGATCCATGCCCTCGAGCAGCTCCAGGCCCGCGGCGTTGAAGGCGACCGCCTGAGGGTGGTGACAGCCTTGGCCTCCAGCGCGGGACTCAAGGCCGTGGGCGAACGCTTCTCCAATCTCACCCTTTACACCGCCTGTATCGATCCCGACCTGGATTCCCATGGCCGGGTTGTGCCAGGCATGGGCCATGTTTCAGCCCGCCTCTTTGGCTCAAGCGAAGCAGTTACTGCCCCGCCAACTCCCTAGGCTGGATTTTCAAGACCGAACTTCTATGGGCGTTCGTAACCGCGACTTGGGTCCCCAGGGGGGATCCAGCGGCATGCTGAGTGGCATGGCCGGTGCCGTCATCGGTGCAGCGGGCCTGGCCTGGTGGCTGCTTTCAGAGGCGGAGAAGCGGCGGCTGGAGGGACGGCAACAGCGGGTCCTGCGCCTCTCTCGCCATGCCGAAGCAGAGGATTTCGATCCGGCCCCCACGGCCCGTCCCCTCAGCAGCATCCAGGGGCAAAAGGATTTGCACAACAAAGTGCACGAACTGAACCAAGCCATCGAAGACGTGCGTCGCCAGCTGGAGGGCATGGCCACCAGCCGGTAGGTTGCATACATAGCTCCTTCCACGCTGAACATGCTCCGTTCCGCCGCGATCACCCAAGGAATCCAACGGTCCCCCAACCGGGCCATGTTGCGGGCGGTTGGTTTCGGTGATGGGGATTTCAACAAGCCAATCATTGGTATCGCCAACGGCTACAGCACGATTACCCCCTGCAACATGGGGCTCAACGACCTAGCCCTGCGGGCGGATGCAGCCGCCAAGGCAGCTGGCGCCATGCCCCAGATGTTTGGAACCATCACCGTGAGTGATGGCATCTCCATGGGCACCGAGGGGATGAAGTACTCCCTGGTGAGCCGCGAGGTGATCGCCGATGCCATCGAGACAGCCTGCAATGGAGAATCGATGGATGGGGTGCTCGCCGTTGGCGGCTGCGACAAAAACATGCCTGGAGCCATGTTGGCCATGGCACGGATGAATATTCCGGCGATCTTTGTCTATGGCGGCACAATCAAGCCAGGAAAACTGGGGGGCTGCGACCTCACGGTCGTGAGTGCTTTTGAAGCCGTTGGTCAATTTGCTGCGGGCAAGATTGACGATGAACAACTGATGGCCGTCGAGAAGAACGCCTGTCCAGGGGTTGGAAGTTGTGGGGGGATGTTTACGGCCAATACGATGAGTTCGGCGATTGAGGCCATGGGCCTGAGCCTGCCAGGCAGTTCCACGATGGCCGCCGAGGATCCCGAAAAGGCCGATAGTGCCGCCCGATCGGCGGAGGTCTTAGTGGAGGCGATTGCCAAGAACATTTGCCCCCTGGATCTCCTGACCCGGGAAGCCTTTGAAAATGCCATTGCCGTAATCATGGCAGTGGGCGGCTCCACCAATGCCGTTCTCCACCTCTTGGCCATTGCCCGCACGGCGGGGGTTCCCCTTTCGATTGACGATTTCGAAGTGATCCGCCAAAAGGTTCCAGTCATTTGTGACCTCAAGCCCAGTGGCCGCTATGTGACCACCGATCTCCATGCAGCGGGCGGCATTCCCCAGGTCATGAAACTGCTTCTCGATGCCGGGCTACTACACGGCAACTGCCGCACCGTCGAAGGGAAAACCCTGGTTGAGGTGCTGGCCGATGTGGCCTCGGTGCCCAGGGCAGATCAGGACGTGATCCGGCCGCTCTCCAACCCCCTTTACGCCAAAGGTCACCTGGCTGTTTTGAAGGGCAATCTCGCCAGCGAGGGCAGCGTTGCCAAAATCAGTGGCGTCAAAAATCCCCAAGTCACTGGCCCAGCCAGGGTTTTTGAAAGTGAGGAAGACTGCCTGGCAGCCATTCTGGACGGCAAGATCAAGGAAGGGGATGTGCTCGTCATCCGCTACGAGGGTCCCGTTGGCGGCCCAGGGATGCGCGAGATGCTTTCACCAACGTCGGCAATCATTGGCCAGGGTCTTGGCGACAAGGTGGCCCTCATTACCGATGGACGTTTCTCAGGCGGCACCTACGGCATGGTGGTCGGCCACGTGGCCCCAGAGGCTGCGGTTGGGGGCACCATTGGCCTTGTCCATGAAGGCGACAGCATCACCATTGATGCCCACCAATTGTTGATTCAATTGAACGTGGGCGAAGACGAACTGGCCCAGCGGCGTGCCGCATGGACGGCACCGAAACCCCGCTACACCACGGGCGTTCTTGGCAAGTACGCACGCCTGGTCAGCAGCAGCAGCAAAGGGGCCGTCACCGACCAGCCCTAGGCCAATAGGGCCCGGATCCGCCGACACAGGGCCTCCATGGGCGCTCCATCGGCGGGCCGCTCGCAGCGTTCTCCCGTGCCGCTATGCATCCACACCGGATGGTTGCCGTGCCACAAAACGGGTAACTGGTCGTCACTGCAGCGGCTGAGCATCAAGTTGAGGTTGGTGCCACTGCGATAGATCTCGAGCTCGAGGTCGAGGTTGCTGTGACGAATGCCCTGGGCGTCGCGCACCTCGATCAACAGGCAACAGTCTTGGACATCGCCGACCGTGGCTGGCGGTTGGCCGCTGAAGCGCAGGGCATGGCGATGGGGCTTGAGGCAGAGATCGGCGGCCCGGGCCAACCCGGTGAGGAAGGGCTGGAACCCCTCGGCCAACGGCGTGAGCTCCTCCACCTCAGGTCACGGCTTGGATAGAGCGAATCAGCAGGCGCAGCTTCCCAGGGCGAAACCCTGGGTTAGGGGCCCCCGCATCCCCAAATTTGGAGTGCAGAATCTGAATTCGGGTGATCTTTTGTGGGTCAAAGCGCAGCAATGGCAGACCCACGGGGGTGGCCCGCACGCTGGGGGTGAGCCGGTTGAACGGGATGGTGACCACCGAGGGGCCGGTGGCCTGGGTCGCAAATTCAGCCACCCAGCGCAGGCCCCCTGGGATCAATTCGGTGAGCCCAGCCACCCCATCCCGACAGGCGATGGCCAGCTTGTAGCGGCGACCGTCTCCATCGATTTCGATTTGGAGGGCGCCGTAGCCGGAGAGATCGAGCGGCGGTGCATAGACGGCTGATCGGCAGCTGACAAAACCGCCTCCCTGGGGATCCACGGTGGCCTCCATCACCAGCCCATCAGCGGTGGCGAAGCAATCACCTTGGCTGCGGCCACCCATGATCGTGTCGTTGAGGGGTTGCCATCCGGCAAAACCGGCTCCGGAGGCGATCAAAAGGGGTGCTGCCATGGCCAGGATCCAGTTGATCAAGGCTCAGCCTGGCGCAACAAGTCCCCCGGCGGCCGCGGCGTCGGCCAGCACAAGTACGGGGCTGAGGGGCTGGACCAGCTTGGCCGGAGTGCGCTCAGCCGATTCATTGGGGTCCAGAAGCCTCTGCAACGCCTGGGCCTTAGCCGCCCCACTCACGAGCACGATCACCTGGCGGGCAGCACTGAGCACCGGGGCCGTGAGGCTGATGCGCTCGAGGCCATTGCCAACTCCCACCGTGACGGCCCGATCACGCACCGTGGTGGCACTGGTTCCGGGAAAGAGTGACGCCGTGTGGCCATCTTCGCCAAGACCCAACACCATCAGGTCAAACACCGGCGGCTCCCCCGGGCACAGCTGGCGAACGGTCTGTTCGTAGGCCTGCATCGAAAGCTCGGAGCTCTCCAGCTGGGTGGGTACGGGGTGGAAGCAGGCGTGGGCGCCTGGGCCCCCGGCAGCAAGCAGGGTTTCGCCGAGCATGCGGGCATTGCTTGCGGGATCGGTTGGGGCTACCCAGCGTTCATCCCCGAGCAGCACGTCCACCCGATTCCAGGGCAGGTGTTGGCCATTCAAGGTGCGGTAGGCACCCGCCGGGGTGCTGCCACCGGAGAGGGCTATCTGGGCCCGATCCCGTTGGTCAAGGGCGAGCTTGATCAAGATCGCGATTTGCTCCGCACAGCGACGGGCGAGCTGGGCGCTATCGCTGCTGATCTCAAGGCTGTAGGAGGCCATCAGAGCCATTCGGTGTGGAAGGCACCCGCCTGATCGGTGCGCTCGTAGGTGTGGGAGCCGAAGCAGTCGCGCATGGCTTGCACAAGGTTTTGGGGTAGACGACCCGTGCGATAGCTATCGATGTAGTCGAGGGTGCTGGACAGGCAGGGAACCGGGATCCCGGCGAGCGCTGCCCCTGCCACCACCTGTCGGAGGCCGGGAAGCCTGCGGTTGATTTGGTCAACAAACCAGGGATCAACCATCAGGTTGGCCAGGTTGGGATTGGCGCCGTAGGCATCTTGGATGCGTTGCAGCAGACGGGCGCGAATGATGCAGCCCCCTTTCCAGATTTGGCCGATGGCCGAGAAATTGAGGTTGTAGTCGTGCAGCTTGGAGGCTTCCTGAAGCAGGGCCATGCCTTGGCCGTAGCTCACGATGCAGGCTGCGATGCAGGCGTCCCTCAGCGGCTCCATCCCGGTCTCAACGTTGCCGAGGTCAAACCCATGGGGGGCGGGGGCAGAAAGCAGGGCTTCTGCCGCTTGCCGTTCCGGGCGGAGGGAACTCAACACCCGGGCATTCAGGGCTGCATAAATGGTGGGGACGGGTACCCCCATTTCCAAGGCGCTGACGACGGTCCAGAGGCCCGTTCCCTTTTGACCAGCCGCATCGACGATGTGCTCCACCAGGTCGGAGCCATCGGCGGGGTCTTTGGTGCGCAGGCAGATCTCGGTGATCTCCACCAAGAAGGAGGCCAGCTCTTCGGTTTGGTTCCATTGGCCCAAAACATCAGCCATCTGGTCACCACCCAGGCCGCCAACCCGCTTCATCAGGTCATAGGCCTCGGCAAGGATCTGCTCAATCCCGTATTCAATGCCGTTATGGACAGTCTTGACGAAATGGCCGGCTCCGCCGGGACCGATGTAGGTGACACACGGGCCGTCATCGACCTGGGCCGCCATCTTCTGCACAAGGGGCTCGATCGCGTCGTAGGCGGCCTTCGTGCCACCGGGCATCATGCTTGGCCCTTCCAGGGCGCCCTTGGCCCCCCCGGAGACCCCCATGCCGATGTAGCCAAAACTTTGGCGTTCCAGTTCGGCAACCCGGCGCTCAGTGTCGGTGTAGAGGGAATTGCCCCCATCGATCAGCAGGTCTCCCTCCTCGAGGAATGGGGATATCGCTGCAATGGTGTCATCGACCGGTTGACCGGCCTTCACCATCATCAAGATGCGGCGCGGGCGTTCCAGCAGACCCACGAACTCCTGAAGGGTTTCCGCTCCCACGATCTGTTTACCCGCTCCCAGACCCACCAAGAACTCCTGGGTTTTCGCATAGGTGCGGTTGTAAACGGCACTGGAAAAACCATTGCGCTCGGCATTAAGGACGAGGTTCTCGCCCATCACGCCCAAACCAATGAGGCCGAAATGCGCCTTGCCCATTAGAAATGTTTGGTGGCTGTTGCTTCAGTGTGGCAAGGGTGGGCCGCCGATGGGAAAAGCGTCACCGGATGGCCACAGTCGTGTGAGCAATTCCTGGTTTTAGGGAGTAACCCAGGGGCTAGATCACGGTGCCATCGGCGATGGTCCCATTCTTGACAATCACCACAATGCCGTTGCGAATGTAGAAATTCAGCTCGGGTCGATCGGCCTCCTCGAGGCGATCCTTGTTGATGATCGTGACGTTGCGGCCGATGCGCACGTTCTTGTCGAGAATCGCCCGCTTCACCGTGGTTCCCTTGCCTACCCCCAGGGGAATGCCACCCCGTTCCCGTAATACAGCGCGTTCCTCCGACGATTCAAAGAAGTCGGAGCCCATCACCAGGGTGTCCTGAAGCACAACCTCATCTTCAACGCGGCTTCTAACTCCCAGCACACAGTGGTGAATGCTGCAGGCCTTGAGCAGGGAACCTTCGCCGATAATCGATTCGGTCACCTGGGCGTCCTGCAATTTGCTGGGGGGCAGGTAACGGGGCCGGGTATAGATCGGAAACTTCTCGTCGTAGAACGAGAATGCAGGGTTAGGTTGGACAGTTAAAGCCAAGTTCGCTTCATAGAAGGCACCGATGGTTCCGATGTCCTCCCAGTAGTCATCGAACAGGAAACTCTGGAGCCGGTCTCCCCGGGCTAGGGACGCTGGAATGATCTCCTTGCCAAAATCGGTGGCGGTGGGATGTTTGATCAGCAGATCAAACAGGGTCTGGCGGCTGAAGACATAGATACCCATGGAAGCCAGGAAGGGACGCCTAGCTGCCTCCTCGGCAGACAAGCCAAGGCTTTGGGTGTCGACCCGCATGGCATCGAGGGCCTCCCCCTTCGGCTTCTCGCGGAATTCGGCGATGCGGCCGCCACTCTCCGTGCGCATCAAACCAAAGCCCTCGGCCTGGGCTTGGTCAACGGGCAGGGCCCCGACTGTGAGATGGGCGCCCGTATCGATGTGGTGCTGGACGAATTTGCTGTAATCCATCCGATACAGCTGGTCGCCGGAAAGGATCAGGTAGTAGTCCACGTCCCACTCCTGGAACAGCCACTGGTATTTGCGCACCGCATCTGCAGTGCCTTCAAACCAGCTCGGGCTATCAGGGGTTTGCTGGGCAGCCAGAACCTCCACAAACCCCTGGCCAAATCCGGCAGAGAGGTTGTACGTCATCGTCAGGTGTCGGTTGAGCGACGCACTGTTGAACTGGGTCAGCACATAGATCTTGTTGATCTCTGAGTTGATGCAGTTGCTAATGGGAATATCGATAAGGCGATATTTCCCTGCCAGGGGCACGGCCGGCTTGGCCCGCATCTTGGTGAGGGGATACAGCCTGGTACCAGCACCGCCACCCAGAATGATTGCCAGGACTCGCTTCATGTGCCTAGGCCCCATCCATTGAATGGCCTGACCGTAATGGAGCAGCCGGCCCTGAAGCGAGGGTTTTCAGCACGGCCGGTATGAACTGTTGCGAAGCGGCCCTCAGGCCGGCCCCCAGGCCCCAGTCCCGGTGGGGGGATTAGGAGTCAGCGGTGTCGTCGCGGAGTTCAAACAACTGCTCAACCACCCGCATGGCCGTATGCCGTTGCTGGCGGGGCTGGGGGGCCCGCAGGTTTGTCATGGGCGTGTGCAAGATCTTGTTGATGATGCCCTTGCTGAGGGCCTCCACCACCTTGAGCTCACGGCTGGAGAGGTCAGGGCCCATCCGACTCAGGGCCTTTTGAAGTTCCTGTTCGCGAATGTCTTCGAGTTGACGGCGCAGGCGATTGACCACAGGAACCGCTTCCAAGCCATCCCACCATTCCAGGAATAGGCGGGCTTCTTCTTCGAGCAACACCTCGGCTTCTGCCGCAATTTCGCGCCTGGTTTCCTGATTGCGGGCCACCACCTCCTGAAGGTCGTCGACGTCAAAGGAGGCCACCCCAGGTAAATCCGAGGTATCGGCCGAAATGTTCCGCGGCACGCCGATGTCCACCAGCATCAAGCTGGAGCGGCGATTCAGGGCTGATAGCCGGGGGGCCGTGATGATCGGGTCATCGGCAGCCGTACTCGTAAACACCAGCGAGCATGTGCTCAGACAGTGGTCGAGGTCGTCGAGGGGCCTGCATTGCACCGGCAGGGCAGGAAAGTCGGCAGCAAGCAGTTCTGCCTTGCTGACGGTGCGGTTGAGCAGCACTAGACCCTTGCAGCCCTTGGCCTGGAGATGTTGTAACAGCAGCCGGGCCATGCGGCCAGCGCCAACCACCGCCACCTGCTCTTGATCAAGGGGCACCAGTTCGTCGAGGCCCCGGGCTTGACCAACCTTGAGCTGGGCCAATTCCACCGCGGCCGAGCTGATCGAAACGGCGCCTGTGCCGAGGTTGGTTTCGGTGCGAACCCGCTTGCCCGTGCCGACTGCCTGGGTGAGCAGGCGATTGAGAATCGGGCCGATGGATCGGTGCTCCTGACCCAGGCGCACCATCTTCTTGACCTGGGAAAGAATCTGCCCCTCTCCCAGCACCAACGAATCGAGGCCCGCTGCTACCCGCAGGAGGTGGGCAATGGCCTCCTCGTGGTGGAAGGTAAAAAGGTGGGGAGATAGCTCCTCCACCTCGAGACCGGAATGGCTGCTTAGGAAACGACCGACAGCCGAAATGCCCTGCTCAGGATGGCGCAGCAGGGCATAGATCTCCAGCCGGTTGCACGTACTGAGGATCGACGCTTCAAGCACCTCATCATCAGCACGAAGCTTCTGAAGCGAAGCCTCCATGGTTTGGTCGGGAATGCTGAGGCGTTCCCGGATCTCCACAGGAGCCGTGCGGTGACTAAGGCCAATAACGGCAATGTGCATGGAGGCTGACTTAATCGCTCTTTCGGCAGATGGATTCAGCTCAGGGCGATGCTCTTGGCGCCATCCTTGATGTGGATGGTGTTGGTGAAGCGTGCCGAGTTATCGAGGGTGCTGATCACCAGGCTGCTGGTGCGGGTGCAATCCGTTTCGAACTTCACACCGTGGAACAGCAGACCATCGGTGATACCGCTACCGGCGAAAACGACGTTCTCTCCAGAAGCCAGTTCTTCAGCTTCGTAGATTTTGTCGACGTCGGTAATGCCCATCTCGTTGAGGCGGGCAATGTTGCCTTCCTTGGTGTAGTCAGCCCATTCGGAGGTTTGAGCCACCGCGGGGTCATAGACCAACTGACCTTGGAAATGGCCTCCGAGGGCGCGCATGGCCGCTGCAGAGATCACCCCTTCAGGGGCGGCCCCAATGCCCATCAGGCAATGGGTGCCCGTGCCGGCAAAGCCACAGGCGATGGCCGCCTGCACATCCCCATCGGAGATGGGCTGGACCCGGGCCCCTGTGGCACGAATTTCAGCGATCAGGTCCTTGTGCCGGGCGCGGTCCATCACCACGATGGTCAGCTCACTGGCGGCGAGGCCCAGGCACTCGCTGAGGATCTTGATGTTTTCAGTGGCTGACTTGCGAATGTCAACCTTGCCTTTGGCGGCAGGGGGCGCTGCCAACTTCTTCATGTAGAAGTCGGGGGCGTTGAACAGACCACCGCGATCGGAGGCTGCCAGCACCGCCATCGAACCGCGCTGGCTGTTAGCGCAGAGGTTGGTGCCTTCGCAGGGATCCACGGCGAAATCCACACCAGGACCGGTGCCGCTGCCAACTTCTTCGCCGATGTAAAGCATGGGAGCCTCATCGCGCTCGCCTTCACCGATCACGATGCGGCCTTGCATCTGGATCTGGCCCATGCGTTTGCGCATGGCTTCAACGGCCGCCGCATCGGCCTCATCTTTTTTGCCCAGCCCAGTCAATTCGGCGGATGCAATGGCGGCCTGTTCAACGACCTCGAGAATTTCCTGGATGAGGGTGCGATCCACGGTGATCCGGCAGGGGGGAAGAGGAGCTTCAGAAGCTTTGGTAAAGCTTGGTGGGGAAGGCCGAAGCAGGGTGGCAAGAGCCAGCCGCTGCAGGGGCTTTCAGATTTGAAGCGGCCGCAACTGTATCAGTGCTTGAAATGGCCGGCGCGGGCGGCTCCTTACAATTGTCTAGTCCCTGCCCAGCTGAGGTCTCCGCATGAGCACCAAACCATTGGTGATCTCCCCTTCGATCCTCTCTGCGGATTTCTCCCGCCTTGGCGAAGACGTGAGCGCCGTCGACCAGGCGGGCGCTGATTGGATTCATGTGGACGTGATGGACGGGCGCTTCGTGCCCAACATCACGATTGGTCCCTTGATCGTGGAAGCCCTGAGGCCTGTCACAACCAAGCCCCTCGACGTTCACCTGATGATCGTGGAGCCGGAAAAGTATGTGGCCGACTTCGCCAAGGCGGGCGCCGACATCATCAGCGTTCAGGTGGAAGCCTGTCCCCACCTACACCGCAACCTTGGCCAGATCAAGGATCTCGGCAAGTTGGCCGGTGCCGTCCTCAATCCGGGCACCCCCATCGACACGCTCGAGTACTGCCTTGAGCTGTGCGATCTCGTGTTGATCATGAGTGTTAACCCCGGCTTCGGCGGCCAGAGCTTCATCCCCTCCCAGGTCGACAAGATTCGTTCCCTGCGTCGCATGTGCGAAGAGAAGGGACTTGATCCCTGGATCGAGGTGGACGGCGGCATCAAGGCGGCGAACGCCTGGCAGGTGATCGAGGCCGGTGCCAATGCGATCGTGAGTGGTTCGGGCGTGTTCAACCAGCCGAGCTACGCCGATGCGATCACCGGAATCCGCAATAGCAAGCGGCCTGGCTAACTTTCGCTTGCCTGAATTACTGCTAGCAAAGCTTCCACAATTGGGCCATGGCCCAGACGCCCCGCGGACCAACAGTCGTGGGGCTTTTTGATGGACCCGCGGACCCTAGGACTCAACTATCAAAGAACCAGCCGTAGCTGTGCAAGCCGATACCAAGAAGATTGACGCCGATATAACAAACGGCAATCACAACCAACCCAGCCACGGCAACGAAAGCGGGCTTGCGGCCCTGCCAGCCCCGGATTAACCGGGTGTGGAGGTAGGCGGCATAGACAAGCCAGCAGATCAAGGCCCACGTTTCCTTGGGGTCCCAGCTCCACCAACTGCCCCACGCCTCGTTGGCCCACACCGCTCCGCTCACCAAGCCCACCGAAAGCAGCAGGAAACCCACCGTGATCGTGCGATAGCTCAAGGCATCAAGCTGCTCGGCAATGGGCATGGCCACACTGCTCAGCTCGATCTGGGCTGAGGAACCATCGGCGCCCGCACTTGCGAGCTGGGCCTGGCGAAACCCGCCACTCCCAATCGAGCTGCTGCGGAGCTCAAGGACATTGCCCCGATCGGTAAACAACACCGCCATCGAGAGCAGGGAACCGACCAGCAGGGCGGCGTAGCTCAGCATGATCACGCTGACGTGCATGACCAGCCAGCTGGAGCGGAGGGCCGGCACCAGGGGCGAGGCTTCTTGCAGGTTGTCTGGGAGGGCAAAGCTGGCAAAGGCCACGCATCCCAGGGCCATCGGCGTGGCCGCCGCAGGAACCAGGGGAGAAGGCCAGCTGCGCTCCACCAAGAGCTGGGTCAAGGTGCAGCCCCAAGCCAGGAAGCACAGGGATTCGTAGAGGTTGCTAATGGGGAAGTGACCCGAATCAAGCCAGCGCAGCACAAGCTGGGCCGTCAGACACAGATTGGCGGCAGCCACGAGGAGTCGCACCGCCGTTGAATTTCGCCCACCGCTCAGGGACCAAAAGGAGAGGGGCAAAACCAGCAACAACAGCGCAAAGGCAAGGAGGCCCAAGCCCAGAACCGGATCGTTAAGCAGGTCTGGCACCGGCATGACAAAAGCTGAGACCAGTTTGGCGTGGCAGCCCAGCCATTAGCGACTGGACTGGCGCAACAGATACACACCGCCGCCTAAGCCGATCAGGACGGGCACCCAGGCGGAGACAAACGGCAACAAGATCCCTTTAACGCCAAGGGAACTGGACGTAAAAGCCATAATGTAATACCCGAAGATCAAAATCACACTCAACCCAAAACCTTGGCTCCTGCTGTGGCGCGAATGGGGTTGGACCCCCAAACTGCTCCCGATCAAACCAAACACAAGACAGACCGCCGGGAATGAAAAGCGTTCCTTAATGCGAACCGTAAGCTTACGAGCTTCTTTCGTATCACCGGACTCCTGCAGCAACTTCACGGCCGTGCGGGCTTGGCCAATTGTCATCGTTTCATAGCCAGGAATTCTAGCCATCTGCAGGGGTTCACTACCAAGCGGGTAGAGATAGCGATCAAAATCAGCGGATGTGGTCGAGCCCTTAGCATCCGGCTGTACTGAAAAGACATGGCCATCAAGGAACAACCATTGGGCATCCTTTTCGCTCCAGGTGGCTTTGCTAGCCGTTAGCAAGACTCGCTGCGACCCCCGCGAAAGATCCAAAAGAGTTACTTGCTCCATCACACCATTCTTAAAACTTTGCGCATAGAAGAAGTGGGTAAGGCCCTTTAGCTGAGTTCCATCTTGATAAGTAATTTTTCCATACTTTGAGAACAGCACGTTGTCTCTTTGCTGTCCAGCAATGGCTCTACCCAGAGCACGGTTGAGGACAATCTTGGATTCTCTTAGGGTGCCAGGAACTACAACTTCGTTAAAGGTGAAGGTAATAGCTGTCATGGCTATCGCTACAACAAGCGCTGGAATGACCATGCGCCAGGCTGCAACTCCGACACTCCTAAGGGCCGTGAGTTCACTATTGCTCGACAACTTGCTGTAGGTCAGCAAGGTCGACATCAAGGTGGCCATGGGAAAGGACAACACCAGGAAGGACGGCATCTGAAGCAACAGCACGTGGGCCGCCACATTCAGCGACAGGCCCGACTCAGCTACCTTTCGGACCAAATCAAAAATGGCACCCACGGACAAGGACACGGCCGTGAAGGCGCCAATCCCGAACAAAAGCGGACCCAAGAGCTCACCAAGCAGCCAGCGATCGATCAGCGGGATCCTGCGCCAAGCCTTGATGATGGGCTGATTGAAACGCAACAGCAGATTCATAGCCTGAAATCCTCGCCCAGGTAGTGACGCCGCACCAGGGGATCGGAGCCCACCTGCTCTGAAGTACCAGAGGCCAGAATGGAACCATCGGAGAGGATATAGGCCCGATCGGTAATGGCAAGAGTCTCGCGAACGTTGTGATCGGTAATCAGCAGGCCCATGCCACGGTTTCGCAACTGATCAATCAATTGCTGGAGGTCGGCAACGGCAATGGGGTCGACACCTGCGAATGGTTCATCCAAGAGCAAGTAGCGGGGACCCGATTCACCGACCGCAAGGGCCCTCGCCACTTCACAGCGGCGCCGCTCACCACCGGAGAGCTGAAAACCCTTGCGATCCTGAAATGCCGTGAGATGAAAATCACTGATCAAAGCTTCAAGCCTGTCACGGCGGATGGCCTTGGGGGTGGCACTTTCTTGAAGGGCCAGACGCAGATTGTCACGAACGGTCAGTTGGCGAAAAACACTCGGCTCCTGAGGCAAATAGCCAATGCCCAAGCGGGCCCGCTGGGGCATTGGTAAGTCACGAATATCAAGACCATCCATCAAAATTTCGCCTGAATCAGCCCGCATCAAACCCGTAACCAGGCCAAACGTGGTGGTTTTGCCAGCCCCATTGGGACCCAACAAACCAACCACTTCTCCGGGCGAAAGCTCCAGGGAAACATGGTTAACCAATACCCGTCCGCTGACAGCTAAAACAATATTGTGGAGATTCAGGCTCATGGTTTGGTGGCACCTGGTCTTGGGGTGGGGCTAGCCATGCGGTAACGGCTGAAGACCTGGCCGCCAGCATGGGGGGCTGCGGTCATCCGCTCCCGGTTGACGTCATAGACAACACGCTCAGCCTTGATGGCATGGCCATCGGCCTGGATCACATCCACATCCCCACTAAGGACAACTCTCCCTTCCTTGGAGTAGTACTGGCCCTGACGGGCTGTTGCCACGACCCGTTGATCGGGGTAGACGATGCGGACATTGCCGGTGGCCGTGACAATCCCTGTGGTGTTATCGGCTTGCTGCAGGTCAGATTCAATCGTGACCAGGCCTGTCGTTGGTGTGATCACCCTGGGCTGGGCTTCGAGAGCACCTGGGGTGGACTGCCCCGGTGGAACCTGGGGACTCCTGGTGTCCTGAAGCGGTATGGCAATCGGAACCTTGGCAGTCGGAACTTGGGCAAGCAAGCCCAGGGGAGTCGTATCCGCAGCTCGCCCGGGTGAACTACAAAGCTGAAGCCCAAGCGTCACAAAAGCGCCAGCAAGGATCGGATTCAGCTGCAATGCCAATGGGGGTCTTACTGGGCTCAGGCTTCTCAATCTACAGAGCGCCCCCGAATCATTCCTGGCTGGAAACTTGCGCGTCAATCAGTTTGGGGAATGGCACGTGGTCGAGGCAACCTCCTGATTGAAGGGTTTGCAGGCGCAGCAGAGCTGTGGCCCGCAGCCCATCGAGATTGAGCCCAAGGGCCACAGATCCACTGGAACGCAACCGCCCCAAACCCTCTCCCATCAAAATTGTTGCACCCCTGAGATTCTCCTTATCGCGATGGAGTTCGGCCACGGCGATTTGCAGAATTCCCTGTAAAACAGGCCGCATCGGCCCTGCCGTTTCATGCCAGAGTTCCTCCAGCAGGTCATGGCAGGCATACCAATCTGCCGCATTAAAAAGCCCGATGGCCACACCCAAACGGGGGTCGGCCATCAGGCTTTGTTCCTCAGCATTGCCAGGAAGACTCAACGCTTGGCAGTTTTCTTGGCAGGAAGTTTGCGCAGACGGATGGACTCAGGGGTGACCTCAAGCATTTCATCGGGGCCGATGTATTCCAAGGCGCGCTCAAGGTTCATTTGGATTGGGGCCTGGAGGGTATCGAGGACCTCAGCACCTGCAGAACGGATGTTGGTGACCTGCTTGGCCTTGCAGACGTTGAGCTCCAGATCAGGGGGGCGATTGTGCTCACCCACAATCATTCCTTTGTACACCTTGGTACCAGGGGTAATAAAGAACTGTCCCCGGTCTTCCGCACCCTTAAGCGCATAGAAGGTGGCTGTTCCCTCTTCAAAAGAAACCAAGACACCATTGCGTCGAGCATCCATATCGCCTTGCATGCGGCGATAGTCGAGGAATGAGTGGCTCATAATTCCTTCGCCCCGGGTGGCGCGAATGAAATCACCCCTAAAGCCAATCAGCCCCCTGGATGGCACCACAAACTCCAACTGGGTGCGCCCGTCGTTGGTGTTCTCCATGTTTTGCATTTCCCCCTTGCGGACGCCTAGGCGCTCGATACACGACCCCACGGAAGCCTCGGGGACGTCCATCACCAGGGTTTCGTAGGGCTCGAACAGGCTGCCATCAATGGTGCGGAAGATCACCTGGGGCTGGCTGACCTGAAACTCATAGCCCTCCCGGCGCATGGTCTCAATCAGAATTCCAAGGTGGAGTTCTCCGCGGCCACTCACGGCAAAGCGATCGGGGGAATCGGTGTCTTCAACCCTGAGGGCCACGTTGGTGAGCAATTCCCGCTGGAGACGATCCCGCAGTTGGCGGCTGGTCACGAACTTGCCTTCTTTACCTGCAAAGGGGGAATCGTTGACCACGAAGGTCATCTGCAGGGTTGGTTCATCAACCTTGATCAGGGGCAGGGCCTCAGGATTTTCAGGGCAGGCAATGGTTTCTCCAATGTTGACCTCATCGAAACCGGAAACTGCCACGAGATCCCCTGCCCGGGCCTCCTCAATCTCGATCCTCTGCAAGCCTTGGAAACCAAGCAACTTGCTGATCCGGCCACGCTTAATACTGCCGTCATCGCGAATGAGGGCGGCTTGCTGGCCAGAACGAATGGTGCCGTTGTGGATACGGCCAATCATGATGCGACCCAGAAAATCGCTGTAGTCCAGGGTGGTGACCTGAAGCTGGAGGGGCTTTTCAGGATCGCCAACGGGGGGTGGGACGTGGCGAAGAATGGCCTCAAAGAGAGGCTTCATGTTTTCGCTTTCGGTCTTCATGTTTGGCTTGGCGTAGCCAGCCATGCCGCTACCAAAGAGGTAGGTGAAATCACACTGGTCGTCGTCGGCACCGAGTTCAAGGAAAAGATCCAGAACCTTGTCGACAGCGACTTCGGGATCAACCCGGGCCCGGTCAATTTTATTGACGAACACAATCGGGCGGAGCCCCTTTTCAAGCGCCTTCTTCAACACGAAGCGCGTCTGGGGCATGGGGCCTTCGTTGGCATCCACAATCAGAAGGCAGCCATCCACCATGCCGAGCACCCGCTCAACTTCTCCACCGAAGTCGGCGTGACCAGGGGTATCAACAATATTGATTCGAATCCCGTCGTAATCAACGGCGGTATTCTTAGAAAGAATTGTGATGCCGCGTTCGCGCTCCAGATCATTGGAATCCATCACACAAGTGGGGATGGCTTCCCCTTCGCGAAAGATGCCCGATTGATTCAAGAGGGCATCAACCAGGGTGGTTTTGCCGTGGTCAACGTGGGCAATGATCGCAATATTGCGAATCGGCGTGCCTGTGTGTTCGCCGCTCATGCGTAGGAATTCCTAGGTTCTACTGAAGGCCTGCGGGCCTGATTTAAAGCTTTTCAGCCCTATCAAAGCTTAGAAGCCGAACCTCCAGCTTATCTCACTCACCTGCGGCTTTTAAGGCTGCCCCGGGTCACGCCCAGGCGGCTATCGAGCTGCTCCTGTTGCCACAGCTGGCGTCCCGAAATCTCACCCCGGATCGCGGAACCGTATTGCTGCACCCGGTGGACGGTCTGGTCTGCGGATTCGTCCAAAAGCTCAAGGCGCAGGGCCCGCACACCGGCGCGCAGGAGCTGGGGAAGGGCCTCCGCGGCCGTTTGGGCCTTACCGTTAAACAGGGTGTTGCGGCAACCAAGATCGGCCCGCAGGGGGTGCTCGCTGCCACTGCGGTCCCTCAGCAGCACCGTGTGGGTCTCGCAGGGACGGCCGCAGTCGGTGTGGTCATGGCCATCGGAGAGGAAGGCGCAAAACAGGCAATGCTCCATGTGAAACAGGGGCATGTGCTGGTGCACCGTGACCTCAACGGATCCCGCTGGACACCCTGCAACGAGCTCGAGCAATTGGTCGAGGGCCAGGTCATAGCTAGCCGTGATCCGCTCCAGGCCCCAATGGTTCAAGAACCAGGCCGCGGTGAGCGGGTTGGCCACGTTCAAGGAAAAATCGCCAACGCAGGGGGCCAACGGTGTCAACAGCTCCAGCTGGTCGGCATTGCGCACCAGATAACCGTCGGCCTGGGCCCGGATCAGGGGTTCCAACGTCCAGCGTTCGTCTGGCCTGGTGATCCGGGCACCAGCCAGCCAAATGCCTCCGGGCCAGACCCCGCGACCCATGGCGATGGCCTCCTTGAGCTCATGGGGCTGCTCCAGCTCGGCAATGACCCGGTGCACGGGTTGATCGCGCAGGGCCTTGAGTTGATCCAGGCTGCGCACCACCACCACCTCGGTGCTCTCCTGCCCCTCCTGCTGGGATCTGCTGGTGAGCCAGGGCTCCTGGGGGTGCAGGGAACGCAGGATCTGGGGCAGCGCCGCTTTGGCAGCCGATCCACCCAGCGCCAGTTCGGTTCCTGTTGGAGGGCAGCTCGCCAGGTCAACCCAGCTCGCCAAGTGATCGACGAGCAGACGGCGCAACTGGTTGAGCTGGGCCACGGGGAGGAACAGCTCGCCTTTGAGCTGCACGTCCAAGGGACCCAGCTCCCACGGGGTACCGCCCAGGCGGCCCAATTGGGCCTCAAGCCGGACTTGGTTGAGGGATTGGCCCGTGGCCGGCTGGAGGGGCGTTGCGGATTGCCATTGCCATTGCTCGGTTGGCGGCGCCTCAAAGGACCCGGCCCGAATCAACCTGAGCACGAGGGGTTCGCCCCTGGCCCCACTCACCCGCAGATGGAGAGCCTGCTTGCGTTCGGGGGTCTCGCGACTCGCCATTCGTTTCCAAAGCCCTTCGAGAGCTGGATCACTGGTCAGCCAACAAGGGGCACCCTCGGGCAGGGAACGGCCGTCGATCTCCCCTGGCCCGAGCTTGATCGCCAAGCACCCAGCAGCGCGTTGCTCAACCGCCATCACCCGGCCTCCAAGTTCTGGTGGAGCCTCCAGCGCCGATGGGGATCGGCCTTCAAAAACGAGCCCATCACCTGGCTTCAGGGCAGTAGGGGTGCTCACAAGCCACCAACCCTTGCCATCGATGGAGCGGAACTGGCCAATTTTGGGGCCCCTTTTTTTGCTCCACAGCCCATGCACCAACGATCGGTGGTTCACCCCCCCTAACCAACCGGTTGAAAGCCCCCTGGAAAAACTGAGCTCCAGATTCCGCCGGGTCTGATCAGGTTGCCACTGTTCCCGGTACCCCTGCCCTGGGTTGTCGTTGCCCGGCCCTGGAAGCAGCTGGTCGAGGCTGCGGCGATAGGTCTCGGTGACCGCCGCCACATAGGTGGCCTCCTTGAGGCGCCCCTCAATTTTGAGGCTGGCGATGCCGAGTTCGGCCAGCTCGGGAATCAGCTCCCAGGCTGCCAAGTCCTGGGGCGAGAGCAGGTAGCGCTGGTCGCCCAGGGGCTTCTCCTCACCATCCACGATCAATTCGTAGGGCAACCTGCAGGCCTGGGCACATTCACCGCGGTTGGCACTGCGCTGGCCGAGGGCCTCACTGGTCAGGCACTGGCCCGAATAGGCCACGCACAGGGCGCCGTGCACAAACACCTCCAGGGGCATGGCGATGGCCCGTTGTTGGAGCTGGGCCTGGAGGCGCTGGAAATCCTTCAGCGCCAGCTCCCGGGCTAACACCACCCGCTGACAGCCAAGCTCAGCCGCCTGGGCCACCCCGGCGGCACTGGTGATCGACATCTGGGTGGAGCCATGGATCGCCAAGTTGGGAGCCAGCTCCCTAGCGAGGCGAGCCAGGCCGATGTCCTGAACGATGAGGGCATCAACCCCGGCCTCCGCTGCCGCCAGGACCAGGTCTGCAGCCTCATCCAACTCAGCGGGAAAAACCAACACATTGACCGTCAGGAAACCCTTGACGCCCCGCCGGTGCAGCCACTGCATCAGCTCTGGCAGTTCCTGACGCTGAAAGTTGGCGGCCCGCATGCGGGCATTGAGTGCATCAACGCCGAAGTACACCGCATCGGCACCGTTAGCAACAGCAGCCTTCAAGGCATCCCAGGTGCCGGCGGGAGAAAGCAATTCCGGCAGGACAGTTGTCATGGACGGCTGGTCATGGACGGCTCAAGCGCTGGGCAGGTTCAAACACCTGCAAAGCCTGGGTGGTGCCCTCATAGCGCCAATGCCAAGGTTCGTAGCTGACTCCCTGGCTATTGCCATGGGGAAACGAGAGCGCGAATTGATACCGCGCCCCGTTGGCCTTCAGCCAGGAGAAGGCAGCGGTCTGTTCAAACGATTGGGACAGGTTGGCCCCAGGTTGGGAACCATCACCCAGATCGATCGCAAATCCGGTGGCATGTTCTGAGAAACCCGGCGGAGCACTCACCCGGGCCCGCTCGCTGGCGGTTTGATTGCGGGCCGATTTCACATCAAAAAACAGGTGCTTCTGTAAAGCAATCGAGCGGTAACCACTGAGCACCACCAAATCCACCCCGTCGTCGGCGGCGGCGGCGCGCATGGCCACCAAAGCTTCAGCGGCATCCCGTTGCAGCTCAATCCCCGGGGTGATGGCCACCAGCTCGGATGGCTTGACCTCCGCATAGGGAAGGTGGCCGAGCAGGCGCCCATCCATACCCGCGCGCACATTCAGACCCGCCACCGGCGGAGGTCCCAGCAGGCGCCGCAGGGGCTGGGGGAAAACCAAGGCCAAGCCCAAAAGGCCCAAAAGCGCACCAGCGGATCCCGTGGCGAGCCGCCTAAAGCCCCTGCTGCGACTTGGGGCCAAAACCGTGGATCGCCGTGCAACCGGAATGTCTTCGCTTGAGCCCGTTCCCTGGCCTCGCCTGGCACCGATCACCTGAGCTGAGCCTTCGAGCAGTAAAGATCCTAGGTGGGAAGCGGGGAAACACCTGCGGTTCCGCTGGCAACAGTGTTAGCTTCCAGGCCACATCCTTCCTGGCGGAGCGGTTTTCAGATGTTGCGTGTCGCAGTGGTGGGCGGTGGTCCCAGTGGTTCCTGTGCCGCTGAAGTGCTCGCCAAGGCCGGCATCCAAACCTGGATCTTTGAGCGCAAGCTCGACAACGCCAAGCCCTGTGGTGGTGCAATTCCTTTGTGTATGGTCTCGGAATTTGACCTGCCGGAGTCGATCATCGACCGCAAGGTGAGAAACATGAAAATGATTTCCCCCTCTAACCGGGAGGTGGATATCAACCTGGAAAACGATGGTGAATACATCGGCATGTGCCGCAGAGAGGTAATGGATGCCTATCTCAGGGAGCGGGCAGCTGAACTTGGCGCCAATCTGGTGAACGGTCTGGTGACCAAGATCGATACGGGCACCAAGCGCCAGGGTCCTTACACCCTCACCTACTCGGACTACTCCTCCGGCGAGGCCACCGGCGAGAGCAAAACGCTGGAAGTGGATTTGATTGTTGGAGCCGATGGCGCCAACAGCCGGGTTGCCAAAGCGATGGATGCCGGCGATTACAACGTGGCCATCGCTTTCCAGGAGCGCATCAAGCTGCCGCCTGAGGAGATGAAGTATTACGAGAGCTTGGCGGAAATGTATGTGGGAACGGATGTCTCCCCGGATTTCTACGCCTGGGTCTTCCCGAAATACGACCACGTCGCCGTGGGCACGGGAACCATGCAGAACAACCAGGGCCTAATCAAGAGCCTGCAGGAAGGCATTCGCGAGCGGGCCAAGAAACGCCTCCTCCACGGTGAAGTCATCAAGGTGGAAGCCCATCCCATCCCCGAGCACCCGCGTCCCCGGCGCGTAGTCGGCCGCATGGCCTTGGTGGGAGATGCCGCTGGCTATGTGACCAAGAGCTCCGGCGAAGGCATCTACTTTGCTGCCAAAAGTGGACGCATGTGCGCTGAGCAGATTGTGGCCGCCAGTGCTAATGGAACCAAGATCCCAACGGAGAAGGATCTCAAGGTGTATCTGAAGAAGTGGGATCGCCAATACAGCGCCACCTACAAAGTTCTGGAAATTCTGCAAAACATTTTCTATCGCAATGATGCCGCCCGCGAAGCGTTCGTGGAAATGTGCGATGACAAAGACGTGCAACGGCTCACCTTCGACAGTTACCTGTACAAGCGGGTGGTTCTGATGAACCCCTGGCAGCAGCTGAAGCTCACCTTGCTGACCCTGGGCTCAGTGTTGCGCGGCAATGCCCTAGCCCCTGCCAGCTACAAGCCCGTGCCGAGTGCTGTCCGCACTGAAGAAGAGGCCATGGCCATCCTTGCTGTCAGCGAGATCAAAGGCGGAATCAAGGTGTCCTCCAAGAAGGTGCCCTCCCAGGGCTTGCCCACACCTGAGTCGACCTATGCAGATGATCGTGAAACCGTGGGCGCAGGGACTCAGTCTTAGACTATTAGCTGGGCAGGAATCAGCTCGCTGGCCTGCTGATCCCAAATGTTATAGTGGAAGCAACTTGGAATGTCAGAGAGTTTCAAATAAGAACAATCGCCAAGCAGGCTGAGATTTTCTTCGTGACATTGACGCAATCGATAATTCGGAATCCTTTCGCATAAGTGGTGAACGCTGTGAAATGCTATATCAGCCGAAAACCAATTCAATAGTGGTGGTAGAATTAAATTACTGCTTCCCGATATGGCCGCCTCAAGATAATTCCAATCGTCACTTCCATGGGCGTAGGACCCCCTGAAATTGTGTTGCACAACAAATATGCAGATAAAGATGGCCGCGGAAAAAGTCATTACAATGCTATAGGAGATCCAAAACAAACCCACCCCCAACCAACCCGCCATAAGCCACCAGGAGCAGACAACAACCAAATTATTGAGAAAGAGATCTAATGCTTCTCCGGCCGTATACCAATGACTCGACTTGAATGCGGCAATCCATGACCACCAACTACCAGGATGGCGCCAAGCACCCTTCCACAGTTGAACAACACTAGCCGCAGAAAATTCGCAAAGGCCAAGTATTAATTGCAAGCGCGGGCGAATGATGAGATAGAAAAATCCACCTGGAAATAACATCAGAGGATGCCGAATAAAACGGTAGATCCATTGATTCTTTAGCGACAGCTCCAGATAGGCGTTCTTTGTTAATAGGTTGGAGGGGCCGCGATACATCTGCCAGTTGCCATTGTGTTTATGGTGAAAAGCATGGCCACGGGACCAGGGATATTGGGGAATGGCATTGAGACATCCCAATCCAAAGCCTGCGATGCGATTAAGCCAGGGATTGGAAAATAATGTTCCATGGCCACAGTCATGCATCAAGGCAAAGCTGCGTGCAGATAACAAGACCAATAGGGCCACGATTGGCAGAAGAGCCAAACCAGACCAGCCGTGGGCAACTTTTGGAATCAACCACCAGAGAGCCGCAGTTGGCACGAGGGTGTTAACCAATTGCCAAACAGCTATCCGATTGTCGGAATGGCGGAACGATGCAAGCTCGAAATCACTGCGCCTAAGCTTGCGGGGAGAATTTTGAGAAATAGTGGGGGTTGAGTTAGTCAGATTGACCTCAGCCGAGGACAGCTGGTTTTACTTGTGGAGCCTAGGTTAAAGATTCAAAAAATCGAGAGTTCAACCACTGATGCGGCTGAAGTCGGCCAACACGGCAGCCTGGTTCCGCAGTACCCCCAGCAGGTTGAGGCGGTTGGCGCGCACCGCTGGTTCGTCCACCATCACCATCACGCTTTGGTCGCCATCAAAAAAGGCAGCCAAGGCCTCAGCGCCTGAGCTGAGGCCTTGGGCTAGCTCGCCGTAGCGCTCGGCCGATTTCCTAGTGGCGATGGGCTCCAGGGTGTTGAGCACGGCCAACATGGCCGTTTCGCTGCTTTTTTCAAACAGGCCCGGAACCACCACCCCGTTGGCGCTCAAGACCTGGGAGGGGAGATCGCCTTTCTCCGCTAATCGGGCAGCCCGGGTCACCACCGCCTGCACCGCGGTCAATTGGCCGCTCCGGCGCAGCTCGACCAGGAGCTCAACCCGTCTTGTGACATCGGCGGGATCCTCGAGGATGCGATCCACGGCCTTGGGATCACCGGCGACAGCCTGCACCAGGTCGCCATCGACCCCGTCTTCTTCGATCAGGCTCACCACCCGCTGCCGCAGGAATTCGGCCAGCTCTGCCGCCAGTAGCGATGGATCCACCTGGAAATGGGGCAGCAGGCCACTCCAATGGGATGCTGCCCGACGCAGCAAGGCCCCCAGGTCGACGGGCCAGCCATTCGCTGTCAGGATTTGGACAATGCCATTGCCGGCGCGGCGCAGGGCGTAGGGGTCTGAGGATCCAGTGGGGCGCTCCCCTTTGGAATAGATGCTCAACAGGAGCTCAAGCCGTTCTGCCAGGGCCACCACGGCCCCCGCCGCGGAGGTGGGCAGTCCATCGCCGGCCCCCCTGGGCAGGTAGTGCTCCTGCACTGCCAGGGCCACGGAGCGGGCTTCGCCCTCAGCGAGCAAGTACTTACCGCCGATCAGCCCCTGCAGCTCGGGGAACTCACCCACCATTTGGCTCACCAGATCGTGCTTGCAGAGGTGGACGGCCCGGCGGGCATGGTCGCCGGTGGCTTCAGCCAGGTTGAGGGATTCGAGCAGGACATCGGTGAGCCACTCCAGGCGCTCCACCCGATCCATCAGGCTGCCCAGGCCCTCAGCAAAGGTGACGCGAGCCAGCTGGGCCCGCCGATCGATGCTCGCCACGGACCGGTCGGCAGCCACAAAAAATTCGGCGTCGGCAAGCCGTGCCTTGAGGACCCGTTCATTGCCCCGTCGAACCAGGGCATTGGCCGCCGGAAGGCCGTTGCCGATACAAAGAAAGCGGGGCAACAGGCTGGTCTGGGCATCGAGGGCCAGGGGGTCCACGCTGGCACCGATCCGATACAGGGGGACGTAGCGCTGGTGGGCGCGCATCACGGTGCTGAGCACTTCTGCCGGCAGGTGCAGGTAGTGCTCATCAACCGTTCCCTCAATCATCAAGGGTGCTTCCACCAAATCCGTGAGCTCATCCACCAAGGCTTCTGGACAATCGGGAAGGCCGCCCAAGGACGCCGCACTGCTGGCCACCTGCTCGCGGATCCAGGCCTGGCGACTGGATCGATTGACCTGTACGCCCACCGCTGCAAGCGCCGAGACGTAGTCGTTCGCGGAAGGGATCGTGACCGTATCGCCATGGAGGCGATGGCCGCGACTGGTGTTGCCGCTGACCACCTCGGGATTGGAATCCGACAAGGTGACCGGAACCACGCCGGCATCCAACAGGGCCACTAGCCAGCGAATGGGCCGGGAGAAACGGCTCTCACCCTCTCCCCAGCGCATGAAACGGCGCCCTTGAAGGCTGTTAATCCAGAGGGGAATGAGCTCGGCAAGAACCTGGGTTGTTGGTCTTCCCTTCTCGAGGCAGCGGGCAAACACGAACGGCCCCTTGGGCGTCTCGCGCACCTCAAGGTCCGCGGGGTCAATGCCACAGCGGTTGGCGAAACCGATGGCTGCCTGGGTGGGCATACCCCCTTGAAGGGCTTGGCTTGCCGGTGGACCCTTGCGGTCTTCGCTGAGATCACTTTGGGCCAGGGGTAGCTCGGTCACGGTGATCGCTAGGCGCCGGGGCGTACTGGTGCAATCGATCGCCGCAAAAGACAACCGGGCGGCTGCCAGATCCCTACGCACAAGGGAATCGAGTTGGGGCAGGGCTAGACGGGCGAAATCAGCAGGGAGTTCCTCGGTTCCGATCTCCAAAAGAAAGGTCGACAAAGGAACAGCCACATCTGCAGCTCACTGTATTGACCAGCCCTCTTCGCTACGGTCGATGCCAATCATTCGATTTGGGGACCTGTGGGCACGGGGCACACCTCTACAACCATTGGTCAACTCCAAGCTGACCAGGGAGCTGCGAGTGCTCCCACGAAATTTGAACAACTCAAGGCAAGCAGTGGCCATCTCAAGGAACCACTGCTGAGTGAGTTGGCGAACGGCAGCCCCAATTTCACGGAAGGGGCCGTTCAAATTCTCAAATTCCACGGCAGCTACCAACAGGACAACCGCGATAACCGCCGCAAGGGTGAGGAGAAGGATTGGCAAATGATGCTGCGGCTGCGCAGCCCCGGTGGCCGCATCCCAGCGCCCCTCTATCTAGCGATTGATGAACTCGCGAACCGGCTGGGCAATGGCACCATGCGCGCCACCACGCGCCAGGCCTTCCAGATCCACGGCATCGCCAAGGCCGACCTCAAGGAGGTGATCGGCACCATTGTGCGCAACCTGGGATCAACCCTTGCAGCCTGCGGCGACATCAACCGCAACGTGATGGCCCCTGCAGCCCCATTCGAGGGCAATGGCTACCCGGCGGCCCGCGACTTGGCTGACCAGATCGCTGATCTCTTGACCCCCCAGGCCGCCGAAGGCTCCTACCTGGATCTCTGGGTTGATGGGGAACTCAGCTACCGAATCAAACCGAGTGCATCGGTCCAGAAGGTGAAGGAGCGCCAACAGGAAGGAGGTGTCTTCAGTGGTGATCGCGAGGAGCCCCTTTATGGCAACACCTACCTGCCCCGAAAGTTCAAGGTGGCCGTCACGGTGCCTGGCGATAACGCCGTGGACCTGCTCACCCAAGACATCGGACTGGTGTTGTTCTGCGATCCCCAAGGCAGGCCCATGGGCTGCAATGTGTACGTGGGGGGCGGCATGGGACGCACCCACAACAAGGAAGAAACCTTTGCCCGCACCGCCGATCCCCTCGGCTATGTGGCCTACGAACACGTGCTCGATTTGGTACAGGCAATTCTTGCCCTGCAGAGGGATTTCGGCGACCGCCAGCAGCGTCGCCATGCCCGGATGAAATACCTGATCCATGACCGGGGGGTGGCCTGGTTCAAAGCGGAATTGCAAGCCAACTATTTCGCCCATCCCATCAAGGGCCTGCGCCAGGAACCCAAGGCAAAGCTCGAGGACTACCTGGGGTGGCATCGCCAGAACCAGAAGCTGTGGTTTGTGGGTCTACCTGTGTTGTGCGGCCGTCTCTCGGGAGAGCTCAAATCGGGGCTCCGGCACCTCGTGGACACCTACAAATTGGAGGTGCGACTCACCCCAAACCAGGACCTACTGCTCTGCAACATCGGAACGGCCCAAAAGGCCACCATTCGCGAGGCCCTCGGCCGGTTGGGATTGGCCACCCCCGAAGCACCGTCCTTGCTCACCCGCCACGCGATCGCCTGTCCGGCCCTGCCCCTGTGTGGGCTTGCCGTGACCGAAGCCGAACGGATTTTCCCCGACGTGCTCGAGCGTCTCGAGAACCAATTCCAACAACTCGGCATCACCAAACCAGTGCTGGTGCGGATGACGGGCTGCCCCAATGGTTGTGCCCGTCCCTACATGGCGGAGATTGGTTTGGTGGGAAGTGGCGTGGATCAATACCAGCTGTGGCTTGGGGGCACACCCGAACTCAGCCAGCTCGCCGAGACCTATCTCGAGAAGATGCCCTTGGCTGACCTTGAATCCACCCTCGAGCCCCTACTGAAGGCCTGGCATGCAGCTGGGGGCCGGCGCAGCTTGGGTGACTTTGTGGCCAAGACCGGCCGCCCAGCCGTTGAGGCGCTCCTGGCTCAATCAGGGGCCCGTCCGTAGCAGGCTCGAGCAGCGCCTGTGCGCCAGGCCCAGAGTTGATCTCCCCAGCTGAAGTGCCACCACTCGTTGGGGTGCTGGGCAAAGCCAGCGGCTTGCATCGCCTCCGTCAACGCCAGGCGGCGCTGATGCCACAGGGCCTCCTGGCCATCGGGGCGCTGCTGGGCCATGGCGGCGTAGTAGAGCGGCTCAGAGATCGGGCCAATGGCATCGATGGCACCACCCATGGCCAGCTCCAGGCCCTGGGCGTCAGCCAAGGTTAGATCGACGGCGCCACCGGTGCTGTGGGGCGGCGGGGTGTCGGCGCTTTCGCTCGGAGGGGCCCAAAAACGGCCAACGTCACAGATGGCCTGCCGCCGCCCTGGGGAGTCGAGGCTTGGATCCACCCCGCGCCTGAGGCATTCCTCCCCGATGGCATGGTTCACCATGAAGGCCTGGACGGCCACGGGACGCCAGGCATCAAACACAGCAAAGCGCCAGTGGGTTTGGTGCCGCTGCAGGGTCAGCTGGGCCTGGAGCAGGCGATTCACCACCCCCTGGCGTAGGCGAAAGGGAGAGCGGCCAGCCCCATAGGGGGCACCCAGAGCCGCATAGGGGTGGGGCTCGATGCACTGAAGTTCGGCTGGCAAAACCACCAGTGCTTCGTGGTTCTCCTGAATCGGTACGCAGCTCCAAGGACGCATGGGCTAATTGAGGCGCGATGCCAGGTCCAATTGACGCCGCCGTTGGTCGGCAAGGGCTTCAGCCAGGCCCTGATGGAGCGCCAGATCGGGATCCTTGGCTGTGATCGATTGGGCCACCTGGCGCGCCTGCTCCAGCACTTCACCGTCGTCGGTCAGGCTGGCGAGGGCCAAATCGGGGAGGCCCGATTGGCGGGTGCCCAAGACCTGGCCTGGCCCCCGGAGCCGCAAATCCATTTCGGCAATTTCAAAGCCATCTCCGGAGCGCACCAACACCTCAAGCCGTTGTTTGGCCTGCACGTTGTTGCTGTCGTTGATAAGCAAGCAGTAGGAGGCCGCCGCGCCCCGACCGACCCGGCCCCGCAGTTGGTGGAGTTGGGCCAGGCCAAAACGCTCGGCATGGTCGATCACCATCACGCTGGCCTCGGGCACATCTACTCCCACCTCCACCACCGTGGTGCTCACAAGCACCTGGGTCAGGCCATCGGCAAAGGCCCGAATGGCGGCCTGCTTGCTGACGCTGTTGAGTTTGCCGTGGAGCAAGCCCACCTCCAGATCGGGGAACACCTCCTCCGCAAGCTCCCGGTGCACCTCGATGGCCGAGCGCAAATCAAGTTTTTCGGAATCCTCCACCAAGGGCAGCACCACATAGGCCCGTTGGCCCATGGCCACCTGGTCGCGGATCAATTGGTAGGCCTTGCTGCGTTGGCCCCCCTTGAGCAGGCTCGTTTGGATGGGTTGACGACCCGGCGGTAATTCATCGATTTGGCTGACGTCCAGGTCGCCGTGGAGGGAGAGGGCGAGGGTGCGGGGAATCGGGGTGGCGGTCATGGTCAGCAGGTGGGGCTGGAGGCCCTTGGCAAGCAGGCGGTTGCGCTGACGCACCCCAAAGCGGTGTTGTTCATCGACCACCACCAACCCCAGGCGATCGAACTGGACCGGATCTTCCAAGAGGGCGTGGGTGCCAACCAAAAGCTGCACCTGACCGTTCACCAAATCCCGAAGCAACTCGCGCCGCCGCTGGGCAGGCGTTGAACCGGTCAGCAGGGCCGAGGTGATGTGCAGCTGGGGCAACCATTCAGCCAATTTGCGGTAGTGCTGCTCGGCCAAGACCTCCGTAGGCGCCATCAGAGCGCCCTGGCAACCCGCCTCAATGGCGGTGAGGAGGGAGGCAAGGGCCACCACCGTTTTGCCACTGCCCACATCCCCCTGCACCAGGCGGGCCATCGGTTGGGGCCGGGCCAGGTCGACACGGATTTCAGCAAGAACCCGTTGCTGGGCGCCGGTCAGGGGGAAGGGAAGCAGCTCGAGGAATTGTTGGACCAGGTCGTCACGACCGGCCGAAAGCACCAGGGGCGGGGCCGGTCTTTGGCTGAGTTGGCGTCGGCGCTGCAGCAGGCCGAGCTGCAACAACAGGAATTCATCGAACACCAGGCGATGGCGACTGGCCTGCAGCTCCTGCTGATTGCCGGGCTGGTGGATCTGCAGCAGGGCCTGGGGCCTGGGAATGAGGTCCTCGCCCTGGCGAAGCGCCTCGGGCAAGGGATCCCCCCAGCGGCCCACCTCGGGCAGCACCGCGGCCAGGGCCTGGCGCAGCCGCTCGGACCCCAGGCCCTCCGTGAGCCCATACACCGGAATCAGTCGGCCAATGGTCTCGGAACGAACCTGGGCATGGGAATGGTCGAGCACCTCCATCAGGGGGTCCTGGAAGGCGGGCCCGTAGGGGGTTTCCTTCACAAGCCCGCTGACAGCCACGGTGGCGCCAGGCGGGAAGTGGGCCTGCTGCCCCTTCAGCCAGCCAGGCGTAGCAAAGCGCTTGCCAGCAAAAAATCGACTGACCCGGATCATGCCGGTGATGTCGGCCAGGTGCAGTTCGAGAATCGAGAGGTTGGGATTGCGGGGGCTGGTGAAGGCGTTGCTGCGCCGAACCGTGGCCACGATCGTGGCGGTGCGGCCGGGCTCAAGCCCGCTGATGCGTACCAAATTGGCGTAATCGAGGTAATCACGGGGGTAGTAGTGCACCAGGTCACGCAGCACAAACAGCCCCAGCTGCGCCAATCGGATTGCCGTTTTCGGCCCCACACCCTTGATCTCTGAGAGCGGCGTATCCGGATCCCAATGGCCGGAAGAAGCCCCAGGGCCAGACCCAGGAGCAGCTGAAGATCCGGGGGCGAGGTTGGCCCCCAGCTTGAGGCGTGGAGGCCCCACGGGGATGGTCGGTTGGTGGGCCTGGCGAAGCTGATGGAGCCGCTCGCGGCACTGGCGCACCAGGTTTTGGCGGCGGGCCAGGCTGAGCTCCCCATAGGAAGCCAACCCCTTGGCCAGATCCTCCAGCCCTTGCCTTTGGGGCTCGGTGATACCGACTAGGGGCTCGGCGAGGGTGCGGGCAACAAAGCCACTAAAGCGCTCCTGGCGTCCCTTGAGATCCCCAAACCCCCGCTCAGCCTCCAAGTGCAACGCCTGCTGCAGGGGCTTCAGCCAAGCCTGAAGGGCCTCTGGGGTCAGGGCGTTTTGGGTGCTGAAGTCTTGGGTGCTGCTTGCGCTGTGGTGATGTCCTGCAGCCACAGCTGTTCCGCCTCAAGCGACTGAAGCCGTCGCTCGAGACGATGATAGTGCTGCGCCATTCTGCGTAACTCCTGGCGATGCTGCTGAACCCGCGAGCGACAGGTGCGCAACTTGGGTTGCTCCAGTTCCAAATCACTCAACCGCAGCAGGACGGCAGCGGCCTCAAGGGAAGCAGGCCCATCGGGTGAATCAAAGGGCAAGGGCACCCTCAACACATTGGCCGGTGCCGATAGGGGCTCTAGCTGACCTTTAAGGGCAGCATCCAACAAACTCACCGGCAGCAGGCTGCGGCTCACCCCCTGGCGCAGCAACTCCACATTCAAGGCGTGGGAGAGATTGCGCAGCCGTTGGGCGATGGCCCGCTCAAAGCCATCGAGCCAGAGCAGCAAGGCCACCGGGTTCCTTGGAAGATGGGCTTGATCCCATGGCGCCAAGGGCCTTGTTTCAGCCCCAACGTCGCTACTGGCCTCGTCGCTCTCCGCGCAACTTCGATCGCTGGTGTCATCGTCAAGTCCATCGTCGGCGTCATCCTCAATTCCATCGCTGGTGTCATCACCACGCCCAGCGCCTTCAAGCCCCCTGGCCTGCAGGGACGATGAAAGCACCTCTCCGAAAGCGGCCACCATCGCTTCGACGGCTTGGAGGTGCTCCGCCTCATCCATGTCAGATGGAAGCTCAAAACCCGCATCGTCCGCCTGGCTGGTGTCCTGGGATTCACGGTCCCCAAATGGCGAGCCCCCATCCTCCATCGGCAACAGCCCAGAGAGCGAGCGGGGTTCAAACAATTCCGGGGCCAGGGGCAAGGCCAGGCCGAGGTTGATCGAGCCCTCCGGACTGGGGGGCGATGGGGCGTCCCCATCCCTAGAAGCCCTGGCCTCCAGGGCAGCGATCAGCCGCTCTTGGTTCGACCGTTTGGAGTTGAGTCGCTTGCGTTCGAGCTGGCCTGCCAAATGGGCCACCTGTTCCACCGTGAGCAAGCTGGTGGTTCGGGCCACCAAGCTGGCCATGCGTTGGTGCAGGTGTTGGCGTTGAGGGCTTGGAAGCTCTTGATAGCGACTGGGCTCCACCTGGGTAGCCAAATGGAAACAAGCTTGCTGAACGGCAGTCAACAAGCCCGAACGGAGCACCTGCAAATACAGGGCTAAATGGCGATAGAGATCTGGGTTGGAAACGGCCAGCTGCCCCTGGTGACGGGCAAGCTGGCGTTTGACATCATCACGTAGATCCACGCGAGCATCCGCAGCGCTGGAGCAAGACAAGCCTGATGGGCTTCAACCTGCGCCGCCCATGGCAGCCACTTCGGCGGCGAAATCAGCCTTTTCCACTTCAATGCCTTCGCCAAGGGTAAAGCGGGTGAAACGACGGACCTGGATGTTTTCCCCAGCCTTGCCAGCAACCAGCTTCACCAGTTCAGCCACGGTCATCGAGCTGTCTTTGATGAAGGGCTGATCGAGGAGAGCCAACTCCTTGAGGCGCTTGCCAATGCGACCTTCCACGATCTTTTCCTTCATCTGATCGGGCTTACCAGCAAGGTCGTCCCGACCCATTTCAATCTGCTTTTCGTGTTCGGCGATATCGGCAGGAATCTCATCGACGGAGACGTACTCAACGCTGGGACATGCAGCGATCTGCATGGCCACGTTGCGCAGAAGCTCCTGGAACGCTTCACCGCGGGCAACGAAGTCGGTTTCGCAGTTGACTTCAACCAGCACGCCAACGCGGGCGCCGGTGTGGATATAGCTACCAATGGAGCCTTCTGCAGCGATACGGCCAGATTTCTTCTCGGCGGTGGCAATGCCCTTCTGGCGCAGCCACTCCGATGCCTTATTGGTATCACCGCCGCTCTCAATGAGGGCCTTTTTACAATCCATCATTCCTGCGCCTGTCTTATCACGCAGTTCCTTGACAAGCTTTGCGGAAATGTCAGCCATGGTCTTAGGGAGGGGTTAAAAACGAAGAAATCCCATGCTGGCCAAGGAAGGCTTTATCAGCAACAGGGAGATGGGGATGGGGAAGTAGCTAGGACAGAGAGATGGCGAGGCCGAAGAATCCCCCTGGAGAGGTTCTTCGGCACTCTGAACGATTGACGCGGTGATCAGGCGTCGTCTTCGCGACCTTGGTCGTTGGCGCCATGGCGACCTTCGTTGATCGCATCGGCCAGACGGCCCAGCACCAATTGCACCGAACGCACGGCGTCGTCGTTGCAGGGGATGGGAACGTCGCAGAGGTCGGGGTCGCAGTTGGTGTCGAGCATGGACACCAAGGGGATATCAAGCTTGCGCGCTTCGAGCACGGCGTTCGTTTCCCGGCGCTGGTCGACCAGAACGACCACATCGGGCAGGCGGCGCATGTTCTTGAGACCACCCAGATACTTCTGGAGGCGATCCAGCTCCCGGCGCAAAACCGCAGCTTCCTTCTTGGGACGCATGGCGATGGCCCCTGAGCTTTCCATACGCTCTAGGTCCTTGAGGCGGTCAATCCGGGCACGCATCGTGGTCCAGTTGGTGAGCATGCCGCCCAACCAACGCTGGTTCACGTAGGCAGCACCACAACGGGTTGCTTCCTGGGCAATGACCTCAGAAGCTTGCTTTTTCGTGCCCACAAAGAGAAAACGCTTGCCGCTGCGGGCTGCACTGCGCGTCCACTTGTAAGCGTTGTTCATGCAGACCGCGGTCTGCACCAAATCGATGATGTGGACACCGTTGCGCGCGCAATAGATGTAGCGCGACATCTTCGGGTTCCAACGGCGGGTTTGGTGCCCAAAGTGGGCGCCCGCCTCCATCATTTCCGCGAGGGTTACAACAGCCATTTGTTTTTAGGGTTTCGGGTTTGCCTCCACCTGCCAGGGACTGAAAGGACCAGAGGACCAATCAAGTCACCCGAAACACGCAGGTGTGCGGTGTGTAGGGACCTTGTCAAATTACCAAACCGCGGATCTGGCCTCTTGGTAGAGGGCCCGCACTCCGATGCGGTTGAGGGGCAAGCGCAGCAGCTCCATCGCCCAGGAGCTGTGGCCGCGGCGAATCATCCAAGCCAACACCGGCTTGAGACTGCGTTCATTGAGCAGGCCCCCCAGGGTGAGCAGTTCCCAGAGCAGCCAATGGAGGCGGGTGTACTGGACGATGAAGCGCACCCGCCGGGTGGGGTGCTTGCGGAAAAACACCAGGCCCATTTTGGCCCGCTCCTGCTCTACCCGAATCAAGGCCGGGATCTGGTCGAGGCTGAGAGCCGGGTGCCAGTGGTACCCAACGGCTTCAGGGCAACGCACGAGCTCAACCCCCTGGAGCCGCAGGCGCTCACCGAGTTCCAGATCTTCCCAGCCGTAGAGATGGAAACGGGTGTCAAACAGACCCGCCCCTTCGAGTAGGGCCCGGTCGATGGCCACATTGCCGGTAGCGAAGTAGGCCCAGGAGAGGTCGCGGAGCTTGTGGGGTTCGCTGGTGGGGTCTGAAAAATTGGCCGTATTGATCACCGCCCCGTAGGTAAAGCAACGGCGATGGCCGGCCCGCTGCCAATGGCACTGAAGTGCCTTGCCATGGCAGCTCAAGAAGGTGGGGGTCACCACCAGGTCGCTGTCGATGAACACGATCACCTCTCCCCGGGCGTTCTCCACGCCGCGGTTCCGCCCTTGGGCCGGGCCGCCATGGCTTTGCTGAATCAACCTCACATGGGGCAGCTCAGCGGCCTGGGCCGTCACCCAGGCCACGGTCTCATCGGTGGAGCCGTCGTCCACGAGCACCACTTCAAAACCCATGACCGGAGCTTCGAGGCGCTGGGCCTCGAGGGCCCGCAGACACGTCTGCAGGATGGGCAGCCGGTTGTAGGTGGGGATAACAACGCTGATGAACATGGCTGTTGCGAATCAGACGGTGCAAGGGCAGGCCGCTAGGCCAGAAAAAAGGGGGTCCCAAGGGATCCCCAATGCGGTACAAAACCAGTGCAGTGATGCGAAGGTCTGATCAATCGGCTGCGCCGCCGTTGTTGGCCGTACCGGTGACACCATTGCCGGCACCTTCACCACGGCCGTCGTTGCGGAGCTTGCGCTTCTTGAACTTGCGGGCGTAGGCGCGGTTGCGCTCTTGCTTTTCCTTCTTGAGATTTCTGCGCTTAGCCATGCGAGCGGCGTTAAGGGGGAGATGCGAACCACCACCTTAACCAACGGTGTACGAGGGAAGGAAAGGGATTGTTTTAAAGGGGCTTCGCGAAGAGATGGCCGTCTTCCATTTGCAGCAGGCGGTCGGCAATATCCAGGATGCGGGGATCGTGGGTCACCATCAAGACGCCACACCCCTGTTGACGCGCTAGATCCTTCAATAAATCCACCACTTCACGGCCGCTCTGACTATCCAAGGCAGCCGTTGGCTCATCGGCCAAGAGCAGCTGGGGCTTGGCCGCCAAAGCCCGGGCGATGGCAACCCGCTGCTTCTGGCCCCCGGATAAATCATGGGGCAAGTGGCCCAAATGGTCACCCAAGCCCACAGCCCTCAGCCACTCCCTTGCCTGATCCCTGCGGGCTCGATAGCTCAGCCCTGGCAGCAAATCCGAGCCCATTTGCACGTTTTGTTCCGCCGTCAGGCAACGCAACAGGTTGTGGCCTTGAAAAATCATGCCGATGCGGCGGCGCAGCTGCTGGCGGGTACCGCGTTGGGCCCCGTGCAGTTGTTCCCCTAACACATGAACGGAGCCCTGCTGCACCTGGCGCAGGGCGCCAACCAGGGTGAGAAAGGTTGTTTTGCCGCACCCTGATGGGCCAGTGAGCAAGACGACCTCCCCGGCCGCCACCCTGCAATCGATGCCCTGCAGCACCTGACGGCGGTTGGTGCCCGTTCCAAACCAGTGCTGCAAGCCCTGCACCGCGATGGCCATGGGAGGGGAGGGGTTCAAAAGATTTCGGCCGGATCCGCATCCGCCAAGCGACGCATGGCCAGGGAAGCCGAACCCATACACATCACCAAAATCATGGTGAACACGGTCACGGCCCGGGTTGTGTCCATGGCAACAGGCAGCTGGGTTGCACTGCGCACTAACGCATACAGACCCTGGCCGGCTGCATAGGCGGGAAGGTAACCAAACGCCGCGAGCAGCAATCCCTCCCGGGCCACAACCCCCAAAAGGGTTAAAAGGGGATAGCCCATGGCCATCAAGGTGGCGTATTCCGGCAGGTGATCGCTCACATCCGAATAGAGAACCTGATAAACGATGACACAACCAACCACGAAACCCATCCCTGCTCCCAGGGTAAAGATGAAGCCAATAGATGTGCTCGTTCGCCAGTAATTTTGTTCAAAATCAATGAATCCCTGTTTTGTCAATACGGTGACATCATCTGGGAGGCTTGTCTTTAATCGGGAGATCACAGCCGCGGGATCAGATCCAGGCTTCAATCGAATCAAGCCCACTTCAATACTTCCTGGTGGAGTATTGGGCATCAGGCCAAGAAAGGTCTCACTACTGGTCAGCAAATTGCCATCGGCCCCAAAGGATGTGCCAAGACTGACCAGGCCAGCCACCCGCACCCGCATGCCAGAAATCTCACTTTCCACGGTGCGGCCGGCCTTAAACCATTCGGCAACGGGGCCAAATTCCGCCCGCGACTGCTGATCAAACAGAACCCGGCCCCGTTGGTTGAGCACCGTGGCCTTACTCGCCAGGCTGGGATCGGTAAACAAAGGGTCGGTGGGCTCAAAGCCCAGGGCCAAAATCGAGCGGGTGGAAAGGTTTTTGGGATTACGCCAAAGCAGTAAATTCCAATGGACAGGGGTAATTCCCGCCACCTGGGGATCTGCCATGGCTTGTACCAGCCTGCGGCGGGGGAAGCCGGCCATGCTCACCGAACTACTGGAGCGCGGGCTAATCAGAACCAGATCGGTATCGAAGAGCCGGTGAATCGTGACGCTGGCATCAAACAGGCCGTCCCGAAATCCCAATTGCATAAACATCAAGATTCCAGCGAAGCTGATGCCAGCAAGGGCCACCGCCAGACGCACAGGCTGCCTGGTGAGCAACAACCAGGCCAGGGGAATACCCCGGCCGCCCCAAAGGGAGCGGAGGACCCTAAGCAAAGTCTGCAAGGGGCTCAAGGCAGGAATCGGATGATCACCTTGAGTCCGGCCAACTGGCGCACCCTGGCCAAATCAGAAGGATCCAGGGCCAGTCGCACCTCCACCACGCGGGCATCGGCGTCACCCGTGGGGTTGGTGGAGACCACCTGCCGCTGGCGGACCTGGGGAGTGATCCGCACAACGCGAGCTTTTAGGGTCGTCGTCAAGCCCCCATTTTCACTAATCAAGGTTGCTGGCTGACCAACACGAACACGGCTGATATCGCTCTCATAGACCTCTGCAACGGCTTCCATCTGGTCGGTATTACCGAGTTCCAGGATTCCAGACTCCCCAGGTCGCTCCCCCGGCCGAGCCAGAATCCGCAGAACGGTGGCATTCATCGGCGCGCGCAATTCGCTTTGCACGAGGTCGGATTGAACCTTGCGAAGTTGAACCCGGGCCTGGGCTAAGTCCCCCCTCAGGCTTATTAACTTGATTTCCCGGTTATCCAGGTCCGCCGAGGGGGTTGCGCCACTTTTGGCTAGCCGCCGATAACGGCGGGTATCCCGCTCAAGCAGTTGCAGCTCGAGGAGCGTATTGGAAATCTTGGTTTGAACCAGGGCCTGATCAGCCAGGAGACCAGGTCTGCTGTCAAAGCTGGCCAGCAGATCCCCCCGGCGCACCCGATCCCCCTCTTGCACCAAAAGGGCGGCAATCCTGGGGCTACCCCCCAGGCCTGACATGGGGGCAGCGAGCTTGCGCACATCACCGGCCGGTTCGAGCCGCCCAAGGGCTGACACCGCTTCCGGCAACTGCTGGACCGCAGCCTTAGGGATGGAACGGGGTGCCGGTGATGGCCGCCATAGGGAAGCCAAGACAACCACCAAAGCCAAACCACCAAGGGCCCGCCACCAAGGACGCTTCATCAACCAGCTCCCAAGGCCAAAGGCTGGGGATCGTCGAACAGGAGTTCCTCGATGTAGCGATTCGCCCACTCCGGGTTGAAGGCCTTCTCCAACACCCGGCGGGTCTTGTCGTTTTGTTTCTGTTGCTTGCAATAGCGGAGCTGACCCTGCCATCGAATCACCGTAGCCGGATGGTCGAGGGGTTGGGACTCGGTGGCCTTGATGGCCACAGCCAAGACGTGCAGCACCTCGGCCACCTCGTCCACAAACCAGCCCTCTTCCTCCCCATTGGCTGGGCGCACAAATCGCACGTAAGGGGAGAAAATCTCTCCCCAGGGCGGCAGCTCCCTGGGTTGGCTGTAGGGCCTTGGGCTGCGAGCGGCCAAACCGCTCGCGATTGCCTCAGGCAGGGAGCCGGAAACGGGGGAAAGGTCAACAATGGCCGCCGAAACCCCCGCTGGGCCGGCCACGATGTCGGCCCCGAAAACGGGTAGATCAAAGCGGGGATCTGGGAACAGCACGCAGTGCAGGATTTGCAAACCAGCCCCAAGCCGGGCCGTCTCCAGGTGCAACTTGCGCAGCCCCCGGCACTGGCGCAGTTCATTGCGGATGAACAGGGCCTCCCCATCGAGACTGCCCCTGATGGCCTCCAGGTCGGCGGCGATCTCCAGGGGGGCCAGGTCGGGCAACACCTGCCAGCTGGAGCGAATCCGATCCGCCAACGCAGCGACCAGGGGATGGAGCCCGCCGCTTGCGGGGGTGGCGCTCGAGGAAGGGATTGTGGTCACAAAAGGCCCAGCAGCCAGCAGAATGCAGATCTTGCCATGGTTCTCTGCCTTGCCCCTGGCCCCCCCTTTGTCCCTGTTGCCAGGCCTCAGCAACCCCGAACGACGCCAGCTGGCCAACGGGGCCCAGGTGATGGTCCTGGGCATGGATGCCTCCCCCCTGGTCTGCATCGATTTTTGGTGTCGCGCCGGCAGCGTCTTTGAGTCCCCCGGGGAAAGTGGCCTGGCCCACTTCCTTGAGCACATGGTGTTTAAGGGGAGCCGCAACCTGGCCGCCGGTGAGTTCGATCGGCGCATCGAAGCCCTGGGCGGCCAAAGCAACGCAGCCACTGGCTTTGACGACGTTCACTACCACGTACTAATTCCACCGGCTGCGGCATCCGAAGCGTTGCAGCTCCTCCTCGAGCTCGTGCTTGAGCCCGAACTCGAGGGCGATGCCTTCGCCATGGAGCGCCAAGTGGTGCTCGAGGAATTGGCCCAAAGCGAAGACCAGCCCGATGAAATGGCCTTCCAGCAACTCCTCAAACTGGGCTGCGGAGACCACCCCTACGGCCAGCCAATCCTGGGTCAAAAAGAGGCCTTACTGGCCCATGGGCCAAGCGCCATGGCGCAATTTCACCAACGGCTCTATGGCGCCAACCGCTGCGTCCTAGCCCTGGGAGGCCACTTGGCGGGCTGGGACCTCGACGCCGAGATTGCGGGCAGTGCCCTCGCCCGGCTTGGAGCCGTGGATGAACCCGCCCCCCGCTCCCTGCTTCAGGTTCATCCAGGCGAGCACCGCCTTGCCGTTCCCCGGCTGGAATCCGCCCGCCTCTTGATGCTGTGGCAACAGCCCGCCGCCGCCGATGTGGTGGGGGTGATGGGCGCTGATGTGCTCACCACCGTGATGGCTGAGGGTCGGCGCAGCAGGCTCGTCAACCGCTTGCGCGAGCAGCTGCGACTGGTCGAGAGCATTGATCTCGACGTTCACGCCATGGAATGGGGCAGTTTCGCCCTCCTCGAAGCGGTCTGCGAAGCCGACGACCTGCCCCAGGTCCGCCAAACGATTGGCCAGGTTTGGCAGGAGCTGATGGAGGAACCCATCTCTGAACCCGAATGGTTGCGGGCCCAACGGCTCGTGGCCAACGGCTACCGCTTTGGCCTGGAGGCGGCGGGGGGGATCGCCGGATTGATCGGTAGCAATGGGCTCTGGAGCCGGCCCCAATCCTTGGCAGCCCCCTTGGAATGGCTCCAACACTGGACCCCGGCAGCGCTGCATCGCCAAGCCCTACCCCTGCTCGATCCTGCCAAAGCCTTTGTGCTCGAGGCGGTGCCCACATGAACCCGTGGAACCAGACAACCCTGCCCGGCGGCCTGCCGCTGATCTGGCAGTACCGGCCTGGACCCGACGTTGTCGCCGCCCGCCTCTGGATTCGTGGCGGCAGCAGCCAAGACCCCCGGAGCCAGCGGGGCGCGCACCAACTGCTAGCCGGTTTGATGACCCGGGGCTGCGGCGAACTGGATGCCGACGGTCTGGCTGATTTGGTGGAGGGCCGGGGAGCCGTCCTGCGCTCGGAGGCCTCAGAAGACAGCTTGGTGGTGAGCCTGAAATGCGCCGCAGCTGATGCTTCAACCCTGGTGCCCTTGCTGTTGACGATGGTGCGAGACCCCCATCTCAGGCCTGAGCAACTGGATTTGGAGCGCCAGCTCAATCTGCAGAGTCTGCAGAGACAGCGGGAGGATCCGTTCCAGCTGGCCCACGACCTCCTGCGGGAGCAGCTCTACGGCCAAGGCCCCTATGGCCACGATCCCCTGGGGGTTGAAGCCGAGTTGGCCACCCTGGATCGCGACGCGCTTCTGCCGCTCCTAGCGGGCCTAGGAGCAGCGGGGGCCTTGCTCGTGCTTACCGGAGCGGTGGCCCCTGAACTCACCCAGCAACTGGGCGACACCCTGGCCCCCGCCCCCTGGAGCACCAGGGCCCCGGAACCTGTGCCGTCAGCGCAGCGACCTACAGACCCAACAACAGAGCAAGCAACACCAGGCCAGGGCCAAGGTGGCTTTGGCCCGTTGGAGCAGGACACCGAACAGCTGGTGGTGATGCTCGGCAGCGCCACCGTGCCCCTGGGCCACCCCGATGCCCTGGCCCTCAGGGTGCTCCAGGCCCATCTCGGCATGGGCATGTCGAGTCGGTTGTTTGTGGTGATGCGCGAGGAGCGCGGATTGGCCTACGACGTGGGCGTCCACATGCCCGCCCGCATGGGTGCCACACCATTCATCTGGCATCTCTCGAGTTCTGCCGATCGGGCCAGGGAAGCTTGCGACTGCCTGCTTGAGGAATGGCAGCGGATGGTGGAAACGCCCCTCGATCCAGCGGGGTTGGCGCTGGCCAAAGCCAAATACATCGGCCAGGACGCCATGGGACGCCAAACCTGCGGCCAAATTGCGGATCGCCAGGCCCTGGTGCTCGGCCATGGCCTGGGTGCGAACTACATCGAAGCCACCCTGGCCTTGGCCCACCAATTAACCTCTGCCGACCTGGTCGGAGCTGCCCAGCGCTGGCTCCAGCAACCAGCCCTAAGTGTGTGTGGTCCGGCCGATGCCATCACGAGCGCCAGCGACGCCTGGGCCAGCTGGCGGATCTGACTCAGGTACTGCCAGCTTGAAGATCAGCGGCTTCAAGATCAGCGGCGTCGAAGAGAAAGGTGCCGCGACGAAATTTCACGACCACCTGGTCGAGGGCCTTCAGGCCAACCACCTCGCCCAGTTCGGAGGGATCGACGAGGTCGGGGGGACGAAGCATGGGCATCGGATCGGCTGATTTCAGGTAGCGGGGCCTGGTGATCAAGGCCACCGCATCTCCAATCGACCAAGGGCTATCTGGCATGGCCAATCGCTGCGTCACCCGAAGGGATACGGCGAACTTAACGGCCTAAGCTCGAGCAGGGGCCAAACTGACTGCCAGCCAAGTGGGGAGTCGGTGAGGGCCATAGCCATCTGGAGCGGCGCCATTGCCGGCCTATTGCTCATTTTGGTGGGGGGGCTAATCCAGGCGGCCGTGCCATGGCCCAGCCCCAACGGCCTGGGCTTAACCAACTTGCCGATCACCCTCCAGGTGCCAGCCCTGCTGCTCACGGCCCTGGTCTGTGGCCCCCGCAGCGCCATGTTGGCGGCGGTTGCCTACCTCAGCCTGGGGCTGTTCCAACTTCCGGTGTTCCACGGGGGCGGGGGCGCTAGCTATCTCTTTAATCCTGGCTTTGGCTATCTAGCCGGCTTCCTGCCGGCCGCATGGATCACGGGCAAGCTGGCCAGGCAAACGGGCATGGGCAGCTTGATCGGGCTCGCGGCCTCCTGCGCCGTGGGCCTAGGCGTGATGCAACTCTGCGGCGTGGCCAACCTGCTGCTTGGGGCCCTGGTGGGGCAGTGGAGATCGAACCTGGGGCCCTTGCTGGTGAGCTACACCCTGGCGCCCCTGATCCCCCAGCTGCTGTTGATTTGCGCTGTGGCCGTTGTGGCCCTTCCCCTGCGGCGTTTGGTGTTGGTGGAGCCGTGAAGCGCTCCCGTCGGTTGATCTATGGACTGGCAGGCCTGGTGGTGGTGCTGGATCAACTCACCAAGCATTGGGCCCTTACCCATCTGCCGGCCTACGGCTCAACGGTTTGGTTGCCAGGGCTGGTCCACTTCCAGCTCACCACCAACACAGGAGCAGCCTTCAGCCTGTTCAGAGGTTCCCCCCAGGCCCTGGGTTTGGTCAGCCTGGCTGTGGCCATCGCTGTTGTGGTTTGGCTGGAACGCCAGGGGCCCCTATCGCTGGCCCGCCAACTCGGCCTGGCCTTGGTGTTAGGCGGTGCCATTGGCAATGGCCTGGATCGGTGGCGCTCTGGGGCCGTGGTCGATTTCGTGGCCTTGGTGCCGATCGACTTTCCGATCTTCAATGGGGCCGATGTGGCCATCAATCTGGCGGTGCTGTGTTTTGCGATCGATTTGGTGAGGGGCTATGGCAAGCGCAGCGCTTGAGGCCCTAGGCCGTCGCTGGCGGCGGCTGATCCAGCCAGCGCAGGCGCAGGTGATCGTGCACCTGCCAGGCCAGCCGCCCAGGGTGCTGCCCCTCCATGGCGGTGCCTATCAGATCGGTCGCGATAGCGATTGTCAGATCAAGATCGAGCACAGCGCCGTCAGTCGCCACCACGCCCTGCTGGAACAACGGGGTCATAACTGGCTCCTCAGTGACCAGGCCTCGACCAATGGCCTGTGGTGGCAGGGGCGACGCATCCGCCAGCTGCTGCTGAGCGACGGCGACAACGTTCGGTTTGGCCCCAGCCACCAGGCCGGGCTGCCAGAGCTGGATTTCCAAATTCGGCCGATCCCCAAACTCCACAAGCTGGTGCGTTCAGCCAGCCTCGGCCTGGCCACCGTGGCCGCCAGTGGCTTGCTGGTGCTAAGCATCTCAGTGACCCAATCGCCGATCCGGGGCAGCTTGGCCAGCGTGCGGGGGCCCCTGGTGCTCTACGACCAAGCGGGCAAACCGATCACCTCCGTGGATGCACTGCGGCACCACGAACCCAATGGCTTGCGCCATTACCCGGCGGTCTTGATCGATGCCTTACTGGCGAGCGAGGACAGCCGCTTCTGGTGGCACCCCGGGGTGGATCCAGTGGGCACCGCCCGGGCCCTACTCACCAACCTGGTGGGGGGTCGCGTGCTGGAAGGGGGCAGCACCTTGACCCAACAGCTGGCGCGCACCCTCTATCCCGACCAGGTTGGCCAGGGGGAAACCCTGCAGCGCAAGTGGCGGGAATTGCTGGTGGCCCTGCAAATCGAAGCCCGATTTAGCAAAAGGGATGTGCTGTTGAGCTACCTCAACCGGGTTTATTTGGGGGTGGGCTGGGGCTTTGAAGACGCCTCACGCCATTACTTCGGCCGCCCCGCTTCAACGCTCACGCTGCCGGAAGCCGCCCTCCTGGTGGGCCTGCTTCCATCACCCAACGGCTATGACCCCTGTTTCGATCCAGGCGCAGCCCTGGAAGCGCGCAACAGCGTGCTGGCCAAAATGGCCGATACCGGTCGCATCAGCGACGACCAAGCCCGCCAAGCCAGGCGCAGCGCCATCCAACTTGCCCCCAATGCCTGCAAAGCCAATCAACAACGCAAAGGGGCTCCCTTTTACACCGATCAGGTACGTCGGGATCTCGAACAATCAGTCGGCAGCAGTGTGGCCTCGGAGGGAAATTTCCTCATCGACACCTACCTCAACCCCACCCTGCAAACCCAGATTGAACGGCTGCTGAGGCAACGGCTGGCAGCAAGCCGTGGCCTTGGAGTCCAAGAGGGGGCCGTGGTGGCATTGGATAGCCGTAACGGTGGAATCCTGGCCATTGCCGGTGGCCGCGATTACCGCCAAAGTCAGTTCAATCGGGCTTCGATGGCGCTCAGGCAACCGGGAAGCGCCTTCAAGCTGTTTCCTTATCTGGTCGCCGTGGAAAAGGGTGCCAAACCGGGCGATTCGATCAGCTGTTCAGCGCTGCTCTGGCGGGGTCAGTTCTACGGCTCCGACTGCGGGGGCATGCTTAGCCTCGGCTCTGCCTTTGCCAGCAGCAGCAACACCGCCGCATTGCGCCTGGGCCAGCGCGTCGGCCTGGAAGCCGTGGTGCAAAAGGCCCTTGATCTCGGCATCACCAGCCCCATGGCGCCCGTGCCTGGCCTGGTGCTGGGCCAAAGCGAAGTGAACCTGGTGGAACTCACCGCTGCCTATGGGGCCATCGCCAACAACGGGGTTTGGCATGCCCCAACCACGATCCGCCGGCTCACCGATGCGGAAGCCTGCACTGGAGGAACGGTGGAGCAGTGCAAGCCAGCTGGAAATCCCCAACGAACCAGCGCCCCAGGCCGTCGCATCGCCACGGTGGCCCAAGCCCAGACCATGCAACAACTGCTGCGGACTGTGGTGCAACGGGGCACCGGAGCGCCCGCCTACCTGGGAGGCCAAGAAGGTGGGAAAACAGGCACCACCAATGGGGGTCGTGACCTGCTGTTCATCGGTTACGACCCGAAGCGCCACTGGGTGATCGGCATCTGGCTTGGCAATGACGACAACAGCCCCACCCAAGCCTCCAGCGCCCTTGCCGCAGGGCTCTGGGGCGAGATCATCCGAGCAAGCAATCCCTAACCCCTTGAACCTGCGCACCCGCCTTTGGTTGGTTGGCGGTCTGGCCCTGCTGGGTCTGATTGGCTTGGGGATGGTGCTGCAGCTGTTTAACCAGCTGGTGTGGCAGCTCAGCACGGTGTTGCCCTACGGGTTGGTGGGGCCGGTGGTGTTTATGGTGTTTGCCGGCGCTGCCCTGTTCCTGGTCCAATTGGCCTGGCCCTGGCTTCGAGCAGGGATGGCCAAAGGCTCACCCCAGGCTCCAACGGCGGCCCCGGAAGCACCCCAAAACCGACGGGAAGCCGCCCAGCAAAATTTGGCCGCCATCGACCAAACCCTCGAGCGGGTTCGAGACGCCGTCGAGCGGGAAGCCCTGCGCCAGGAAAGGGCCCGCATGCAGGCTGAACTGGAGCGCGGCGATCTGGTGATTGTGCTGTTTGGCACCGGATCGGCCGGCAAAACCTCCCTAATTAGGGCGCTCTTGAAGCAATTGGTGGGTGAGGTGAACGCCGCGATGGGGTCCACCTCCAAAACCGAGCGCTATCGCCTCCGGCTCAAGGGTCTGCAGCGGGGCGTTTGGCTGGTGGATACACCGGGGATTTTGGAGGGCGGTGCCGGCGGAGAGGATCGCGAGCAGCTCGCCCGGGAGCAAGCCAGCCGCGCCGACCTGTTGCTACTGGTGGTGGATGGGGATTTACGCGCTGCAGAGCTGGAGGTTTTTGAGGCGCTTGCGGCCTTGGGCAAGCGGCTGATGCTGGTCTTGAACAAGTGCGATCTCCGGGGCGAACAGGAGGAGCAACGGCTGCTCAACCTGCTCAGGGAACGGACCCGCGGCACGATTGCCCCAGACGACGTGATCCCAGCCAGTGCAGCGCCCCAAACCATTCCCATGCCGGGCTCCCTTCCCCTGCAACCCAAGCCAGAGGTGGAAGCCTTGCTCCGCCGGATTGCCTCGGTGTTGCATGCCGATGGCGAGGAATTGATCGCCGACAACCTGTTGCTGCAGTGCCTTCAACTGGGCGAAGCCAGTCGCTCCTTACTGGCCAAGCAACGGCGCAGCGACGCCGAAACCATCGTGGATCGCTACATGTGGATCGGTGCGGGGGTCCTGGCGGTGACGCCGCTACCGGGCATCGATCTGCTGGGGGCAGCGGCCGTGAATGCCCAGATGGTGGTGGAGATCGCCCGGGTCTATGGCATCAGCCTCAGCCGCCAGAGTGCCCAGGACCTGGCCCTCTCCGTGGGTCGCACCCTGGCGGGTTTGGGCCTCATCAAAGGGGGCGTCAGCCTGATCTCCGCGGCCCTAACCCTCAACCTGCCAGCCCTGCTGCTGAGCCGGGCGATTCAGGCCGTGAGTGCGGCCTGGCTCACCCGGGTCGCAGGCCTGAGTTTCATCACCTACTTCGAACGGGACCAGGACTGGGGGGATGGGGGCATCCAAAACGTGGTGCAGCAGCACTACGACCTGGGCCGCCGGGAAGGGGCGCTGCGCCGATTCCTGGCCGTGGCCTTCAACCGGGTGGTGCACCCCCTGCGGGAGAAGGATCGCCAACTGCCCCCCCGACCACCGAAGACCCAGCAATAGGCCTAGGGGTAGGGGTGTCCCCCGCAGCAGCGGTAAGACCCAGGGCCTCCGGCGGCGGCGGCAGCATGGGCCCGCGGCTATCCAACACGGTGATCAACACCAAGTAGAGAACACCGATCAACACCGAAATCGCGCCGGTCATGATCGCCACCCAGCGCCGCCGGCCATCACTTGGGGTCTGACTCACGGCACCAGCCCCAATTCGGCCTGAACCACCTGGGCCACCTGGGCTAAATGGTGGGGTTGGGTATGGGGATTCCCCAAAACCGCCTTGAGGTGGTGCCTGCCTTGGTAGTGGGGCCTGGACAGCATCAGATCGCGGGCGAGCAACGACTGGCGGGTGCGTTGACTCCAGTGGTCGGCGGCCAGGGCATCGCCGCCCACGGGCGTGAACGCCACCAGGTGCATGGGGCCGGAGCAAATCTGCAGGCGCTCATCAGCTGCCAACAGCGCTTGCAGCTGGCGGCGGCGGGCAATCGCCCCATCCAAAATGGTTTCGATCCCCTCCAGCCCAAGCTGGCGCAAGCCCAGCCAAAGTTTGAGAATTTCAGCTGGCCGGGTGCCCTGCAGGCCCGTTTCTCCGCCATGGCCGCCGCCCCAACTGGGCTCCATGTAGGGCAAGCCCGTTTGGAAGGCCTCCGAAAGCGCCTGGGGTTGGGCCAGCAGCAGGAGCGAGGAGGTTTTGGTAATGCCCAGAAGCTTCTGGGGGTTCAGGGTGATCGAATCGGCGGCGGCGAGGCCCTCCACCCGGTGGCGATGGCCCTCGGCAAGGGCAAACACCGCCCCAATCGCCCCATCCACGTGGAGCCACACCCCAAAGCGTTGGCACAGCGCCGCCATGGCCCCAAGGGGGTCGACGGCTCCCCGCACGGTGGTGCCCGCCGTGGCCACCACGGCAATCACAGGGCGGCCCGAGGCCTGGAGCGTTTCCAGGCGATCATGCAGATCGTCGACCTGCAGGCAACCGGCAGCGTCGACCGCGATCAACTGCAACGCTTCCGGCGGCAGGCCCATCACCGCTAGGGATTTAGCCAGGGAGACATGGGCGTCGGCGCTGGCGATTACCACCGCCTCCGGGCAACTCTGCAGGCCCCGGGAGCGACGGGCCGTCACCAGGGCCATCAAATTCGACAGGGTTCCGCCGCTGGCAGCCACGCCCCCGCTACCCGGCGGCAGGCCCAGCCGTTCGGCGAGCCAGGCCACCATGCTCCTTTCCAAGCGGGTCAAGCTGGGGGAGAGCTCCTCGGCGAGCAAGTTGTTGTTGAGGCCGGCACAGATCAAATCTGCCACCACAGACGCCCCAAGCGCAGGGGGATCGAGGTGGGCCATGGCTCCTGGATGGTTGGGGTTGTAGGCCCCGTCCATCACCAGCTGGAGATCGGCCAAGAGGGCGCCATGGCCCAGGCCCATCAGCTGGGGCTCCACCTCCGGCAACACGCTCAAGCCGGGTAGGGGCGAGCGCTCAGAAGCCGTGCCCAACCAGCGGCACAGCTGGGCGCTGGCCTTCTCAAGAAACAGCTGCAGCCCTGGATCCAAGTGATCCGGCTGGGCGAAGGGAAGGGGCTGGCGGGCCCGGGGCTCAGGTGGCGCGCTTGCCAACAGGGAACGCTCAGATCAGGCCATTCTGGCCTTTGGGGGTTGGGCTACAAGGGATGGATGACCAAGCCCAATCCCTTGAGCCCCGAGACGCTCGAATTCTGGATGGCGCGCCTGCTGCGCCACGGCGGGCGGGTAGGCCAGCAGGGGGAAATTCCCGTAGCCGCAGCGGTCTTGAATGGATCAGGCCAGTGCATCGGCTGGGGCAGCAACAGCCGCCACCTCGGCAATGACCCACTTGGCCATGCCGAACTCACCGCCCTGGGACAAGCCGCCAGGCTGAGGAGCGATTGGCGCTTTAACGACTGCACCTTGGTGGTCACCTTGGAGCCCTGCCCGATGTGCGCAGGGGCCCTGGTGCAAGCCCGGATGGGACGGGTGGTTTTCGCAGCGAACGACAGCAAGCGCGGAGCCCTCGGCGGCTGCCTCGATCTGGCCCAAAGCCCCAGTGCCCACCACGCCATGGAGGTGGTGGGAGGCATCTGCCAAGAGCTGGCCCAGGAGCAATTAGCCGCCTGGTTTAGGCAGCGACGGCAACTGGCGCAGAGCCCTTGAAAGCCGGCAGCTCGGTTTCGAACAGGTTCAAGAGCTTTTCCACATTCTGGGGCTGGCTGTTGTAACCCATCAGGCCAATCCGCCAGACCTTGCCTGCCAGCGCACCGAGGCCGCCACCCACCTCAATGCCGTGCTGATTGAGCAGATGGAGGGTGAAGGCCTTGCCATCCACACCCTCAGGGATCCGCACGGTGGTGAGGGTGGGAAGCCTCAGGTGCTCGGGGGCATGGAGCTCGAGACCAAGGCGCTCGAGGCCTGCCCACAACAGCTCTGCATTGCTGCGATGGCGACTCCAGGAAACCTCCAGGCCCTCTTCGGCGAGGAGGCGCAGGGCCTCACGCATGCCGAAATTCATGTTGACCGGAGCAGTGTGGTGATACACCCGATCGCTCCCCCAGTACTGGTTGAGCAGGGTGACATCGAGATACCAGTTGGGCACCTTGCCTTGGCGCGCCATCATTTTGGCTTCGGCCCTGGGTCCCATGGTGAAGGGTCCCAGGCCAGGGGGGCAGCTCAGGCCCTTTTGGCTGCAGCTGTAGGCCAGGTCGACCTTCCAATCGTCGAGATAGAGGGGAACGGCCCCCAGGGAGGTCACCGTATCCAGCAACAGCAGGCAGTCGTACTTGCGGCAGAGGTCACCCACGCCCTCCAGGGGCTGGCAAATGCCGGTGGAGGTTTCGGCATGAACAATGGCCAGGATGGCCGGGCGGTGCAGGGCAAGGGCCTGCTCGAGCTCGTCGAGGCTGAAGGCTTCCCCCCAGGGGCGCTCAATCGTGACCACGTCGGCCCGGTAACGGCTTGCCATATCGGCCAAGCGCAAACCGAAATAGCCCTTCACCGCGACCAGTACTTTGTCGCCGGGTTCGATCGTGTTGGCCAGGGTGGCCTCCATGGCCGCACTTCCGGTGCCGCTCATGGGGATGGTGAGCCGGTTATCGGTCTGCCAGGTGTAGCGCAGCAGTTCCTGCACTTCCCCCATCAACTCGACATAGAGGGGATCGAGGTGGCCGATGGGTGTGCGGGACAGGGCCTGCAGCACCGTGGGGTGGGCATTGGAGGGGCCTGGACCCAGCAGGAGCCTGTCGGGGGTGGCGATCGGAGCCAGCGTGCAGCGATGGGCTTGATTCAGGGAAGGCAGCACGGGAAGAGGAGCCAAGATCCGATCGTGAAGCAAAGATGAGCCTACTGATGCACCGGAGGCCGGGTTTTCGATGGGGCCCAGTGAAACCAGACGTGCTCAGCGAGCCCGCACGTTGGTGGCGGCCAAACCGCGGCAGAGGTGGTCAAACGGAACACGCACGACAGCCGATGCGTCGATGCCAGCGGCTGAGAGCTGCTCACAAATCACATCGGCCAGCAGGGCGATGCTGCGCACCGTTGGCCCCGTGGGCACACCCAGGCTCTTGTAGGTGTCATCCAATCCGTTCAGGACCCGTTCGTTGAGGATCGTGGCGTCGTCAGCAATCAGGGCGTAGCTGGAGTAGCGGAGGAAATAATCCATATCCCGCAAGCAGGCCGACAGACGCCGGGTGGTGTAGGCGTTACCTCCGGGGAGGATCAGTTCCGGATCCTCCAGCCATAGGCGCTGGGCGGCCTCCCTTACCAATTCGGCGGCCTCCCGGTTGATCAGCTCAACCGCTGCCAGACGAACCTGGGCTTCGGAGAAATAGGAGGAAATGCGATCGATCGCATCACGATCCAGGTAGCGGCCAAGTTGGTCATAGCGGCCAATCAAGCCGGTAATGGCATCGCGCATGGCGGATTCGGATCGACGCACCTAGGCCGGAACGTAGCACCAGAAACTACCCAAATCCCAGGCCTGGGATGGGTTTTCGGGAATCTGACAGAAACGGTTACGCAACGCGGGTCTTAGGTTTGGTTACTACTGCTACAAATGGGGGCTGGGCCGGGTCCGTACGGTCCGCCAACGCCGGTTTGGATCGGCTTCCACCCCTTTGATCGTCATGGCTAAAACCGCCCAAGACGTCCTGCGTCAAATCAAGGACGAGGGCATCGAACTCATCGACCTGAAGTTCGTTGACCTTCACGGCAAGTGGCAGCACCTCACGGTCTGCAACGACTTGCTCGATGAGGCCGCCTTTACGGAAGGCGTGGCCTTCGACGGTTCATCGATTCGTGGCTGGAAAGCCATAAACGAATCGGACATGGCGATGGTGCCCGATCCCAATACCGCCTGGATTGACCCCTTTTACAGCCACAAAACCCTCAGCCTGATCTGCTCGATTCAGGAACCCCGCAGCGGCAAGCCCTATGCCCGCTGCCCAAGGGCCCTGGCCCAGAAGGCCCTCGATTACCTCGCCTCCACCGGCCTGGCCGACACGGCCTACTTCGGACCAGAACCGGAGTTCTTCGTCTTCGATGATGTGCGCTACAAGAGCGCCAATGGATCCAGCTTCTACAGCGTGGATTCCGTGGAAGCACCTTGGAATAACGACCGGGTCGAAGAAGGTGGGAACCTCGCCTACAAAATTCAGCTCAAAGAGGGCTATTTCCCCGTCGCTCCCAACGACACCCTGCAAGACATGCGTAGTGAAATGCTACTCACCATGGCGAGCCTGGGGGTTCCCATTGAGAAGCATCACCACGAGGTAGCGACCGCCCAACACGAGCTGGGCATGAAGTTTGCCGAGCTGATCAGCGCGGCCGACAACGTGATGATTTACAAGTATGTGGTGCGCAACATTGCCAAGAAGTACGGCAAGACAGCCACCTTCATGCCCAAGCCAGTATTTGGCGATAACGGCAGCGGCATGCACGTGCACCAGAGCCTCTGGAAGGGCGGCAACCCCCTCTTCTTTGGTGAAGGCACCTACGCCAACCTGTCCCAAACCGCCCGTTGGTACATCGGCGGTCTGCTGAAGCATGCACCGAGCTTCCTCGCCTTTACCAACCCCACCACCAACAGCTACAAGCGGTTGGTGCCAGGGTTTGAAGCCCCGGTGAACCTGGTGTACTCCCAGGGCAACCGTTCGGCAGCAGTGCGCATTCCCCTCACCGGTCCAAGCCCGAAAGCCAAGCGCCTGGAATTCCGTTCCGGCGATGCCCTCTCCAACCCCTACATCGGCTTCGCAGCCATGTTGATGGCGGGTATTGATGGTATGAACAACCAAATCGATCCCGGTGACGGCACCGACGTCGACCTGTTCGAACTGTCTACCGAAGAGCTCTCGAAGATTGCCACCGTGCCTTCATCGCTCAACGGTTCCCTCGAGGCCCTCAAAGCCGACAAGGATTACCTGCTGGCGGGCGGTGTCTTCACCGAAGACTTCATCGACAACTGGGTTTCAATGAAATACGAGGAGGTGCAACAGCTGCGCCAGCGGCCCCACCCCCACGAGTTCGTCATGTACTACGACGCATAGGGCAAAAGCCTTAACACCAGGCGAGTACAAGACAGAACCCAAAATCTGTCCCCAAAATGGTCCCCAAAAGCATCCCTATCCATGGGCAGGGACCGCGCCAGTCGAGTTACATCAGCCCCTCGTGGTCTAGGCCCCTATCGAAGGTCAGGCCGTGAGGGGTTTTTCTTTGTCAAAAACCTGGCAGCCGAGGCGAAGCGCTACCCGGCAGGAACAGTTAGCCCGACATACATCGATGAACAAATCAGACGCAGTGACAGCGTCCTGATCACCTCCCAAAAGGAAGCCGAGGCCTATTGCCATCGCCGTAGCGGCCAAATCAACGAGATGTTCCTTGCCCTTGATGGTTAGCACATCGCCAAAAGCGGCGCAGACCTCGAAGCCATCGCCCAACAGCAAACCGACCATTGGATCAAGGCCAAGCAGCGCTGGAACGGTGGGCTCTCGTCGAATCCATATCAAAGCCGGTCACATCGAGGTGCTGAAGGATGGAGAGGCCTATGACAGCAGCCCCCTACCAGAAGCACGCCAGATCGATCTTCTGTTGATTCGCCCCCGGGAAAAAAGTCGTAACAAAGTGAATCGCAGCAAGTTTGATCGAAAAGATCAAGATTCTTCAGTTCACCCACCGTACTTTCGATTCAGCCCTTTGAACCTCCGTGTCGGATTCTTTTGCTAGATGGGCTACTAACTGTGTTCTGCTGCTAAAACCAGCTCATCGCTGCACCCATGTCTCTAATGCTGTGACTAAAGCCAGTCTTGTCTTTTGCTCCAACACTTGGCAGCATAACTGTATTGAAGCATCTGTTTTGTTAGGCCGGGTTTGTTGAAGTAGGTCTTGTTGGCCAGCGCTGACATGAGGACCCTCATGTCTTATTACTCTATCTGTGGTCTCGTGATTGGGTGTGACTAAGGCTGTCGCCAAAGATGTCGCTAAAGGTGGTCTTCAAGAAGTACCCTACATCGGTCCGAACGGCATGCAATAGCTACCAGCTTCAACGGGGAGTTCCGATGGATACAAAACTAATCATCGAGGAGTTGTGGTGAGATAAATCCTTTTGTGCCATAGGTTAAAGTAGATATTTTTCCCATGAAACTAATGTCTCCAGCTAAGCACACTTATTTGTGGTTGTCTAAGCTTAAACGGCAACAAGCTTAAACGGCTTGTGACCAAGATTTTTCTCGGCTCGATCAAGGCTAAAAGCCTTAATCGGAGCCTTTATCAACTTACTGGCGGATAAATATATTATTTCATCTGAATTAAAAGGTGATCCTTGGAGTGCAGGACTATATTGTACTCAGAAGTGCAGCGAGTATCCTTGCTGTTGCTGCATGTTTTGTCTTTTGGGTTATCGCCTGATCTGTATTTTCTTATTTCGTCAACACCCTTTAGGTCTAAGCCGTAGTAAGCCAGCTGCTTGGAGCCCCACCGCGCCCATCCAACCCATCCCCCATTAATCATGCGAGGGACAAGGTTATTGATGAGTGGAAATTTTCTAGCTGTATTTGACAGCACAGGAGATGAACGCATCACGCCGTCAAAGTGTACATAACGTGCCTGTCGAGTTGGGTCAAGGCTGCTGATGCTGCCAACAAGTCTCGATATAGCCCCATGTTCGTATTCTCGTTGTGCCTGCATGGCATGCCCATAAGCATAGATAAACACGAATACGCACCAAGTCCAGATAATCAAAATCGTGGTTGCGGCGATGCGCCAAGGATTTAATTTTGGCAGTTCTGATACGTACCCGCCAATTGGCAGAGTAAAACCACAAATTAAGCCGCCAAAGTATGCATTCATCCTGGGAATATTCAAATCCACTGGCAGAACATAGAGAGGGCCTGGTGCAGAAAGGAAGAGTATAAACGCTATCAAAGTCGCCATAGGGAAGGCCCATTTGGACTTAATTATTCTAGTTAGTCGTCTGCCAAGTACGACAATGAAACAGATTACTATCGCAATGAATACCGGAGCAAACGCTGTATGACTCCATGCATTAATGATTGCCTGAATGTAAGTATTGATGTTCTCTTTGATGACTGAGAAAAGCTCTTGGCCGTATTTGATTTTAGCCAAGTCATTGCTATAGTCCAGTCGCTTTTTCCAAAAAAGAAATGTAGCAGCCTGGTAAGCAGCCAGGCTTAATACCGCAGCGCCAATGACTGAAGCAAGGGTGATTAGGCTTTTTGTTGAAATGAGCTTTTGATTGTGGTCTTTCGAGGATGTCCATCTCCAGGCAAGGAGTGCTATGGCTAGAGGAAAATAAGCTCCAAATGCCGGTTGATATAGCAAAAGGCTGCAAATAAGCATCAATACGATCACTAGTAGGCGAGGTCTTTGCAATGCATTGTGAGCTTGAGCCGCTGAGAGGGCTGCTAAGGCAATGGCCATAGTCATTGATAGGCAATCAAAGCCGTAAGAAAGATTCTCGATAAAGTAGGGATTAACAAATAGTGGTAGGGTCACTAATATTGCTAGTGGGATGCTTCTAATGCCAAATGCTCGGCTTAGTGCCAGGGCCGCGAGTCCAGCAACGGGAACAGAGAGGAGCTGGGCAAGGGGAGCAAGGGCGGTTGCGGGTTCTCCTAGATTGAAAATAAAATAGATGACTTCGGCTAGCGGACGGAATCCTTCTTTTGTCCAATTTAAGTATCCTTCCGTGGATCGGCCATAGTCATCAACATAGCGAGGCACGAATAGAATTATCGGCAAGATAGCTAGCAGTGCTGTCAAGCAGTAAGCTTTGAAAAAGTCTTTGGTATTTTTTCTTTGCTTTATGACCATGTCTTGGATAAATTTGTTGTATTTATGGCGTAATTTACACCGTCGAGCTCTTTGAAGTCAACTTCACTTCCCCTAGGGGAATGAGGTGGTCTGGTTTTTCTGGACAGGTCCCATCGTTAACCTTGAGGCGGGGCACCGCCCCTGAGAAGGGGGTTCCCACCCATGAGCAAACGCCGCACCCACAGCCCTGAGTTCAAGGCCCGAGTCG
>Ga0310323_10009_pt1 | contig 56331 bp, 51 predicted proteins | sample LakEriER3TotalD7_FD_195537 | JGI IMG/M metagenome (GOLD analysis project Ga0310323, IMG submission 195537) | Enriched freshwater cyanobacterial communities from Lake Erie, Ohio, United States - ER36.Total.D7 (v2) (version 2) | ecosystem: Environmental > Aquatic > Freshwater > Lake | place: USA...
GCCAGGGATGGCGCGGGGGGCGGGCATGGGGCCGTCCTGCTTGATGGTGAGGTAGCGGATCACGTCCTCGGAGAGGCGCATGGCCCGCTCCATGGGTGCGACTTGCTGGCCATCACCATCGTGGTTGAGCTGCACGTAGATGCCTTCGCGGTGCTTCGCGATCGAGTAGGCCAGACGGCGCTTGCCGCGCATTTGGCAATCCAACACCACCCCACCGGACTCGGTCACGAGATCGCGGTACTTGGTGACATGGGTTTCCACCTCCTCCTCCGGGATGTCCGGACGAAGGATGTACATGGTTTCGTAATAAGACTGCGTCATGGTCGCCTGTCGGGGAAGCCTTTAAGGGGCAGGGGCCAGCAAGCGCAAGGCTCGCCAGCGACGAATCAACAAACCTATCGCAGCAGGTGCTGGCTAGTTCAGCTGCATCCGCACCGCTTCTGACACCGTGGGGATATCGGCTTCCTTGCCCCGCAGGCTTTCCACCACCCCAAAGCCCACCAACACCAGAATCCCGAGGAACACCGTGTTGCTGAGGGTTCTGCCCGCAAAGTTGCCGCCGTTGAGTCGCAGCACCCCAAAGGCGAGGTTGATCAGCACGAGCACGATGTCCACCAAAATCGCCTGCAGCACGCTGTAGCGGATGAAGTAGGGCACCCGGGTGTTGCGGACCACCGCCAGGAAGAGCACCAGGAAGAGGACCAGGCTGCCAAAGGGCACCACCTGCTGCACCAGCACCACGGGTAGGGCGGGCAGCTGCAGCCAGGTCAGGATTGGGAACAGGCCAAAGAGCCCCTGGCCGAAGGGAATGCCATCGCTCCAGGGGAGCAGGTAGGCCGCTGCCGCCAACAGCCGTTGCCAGATCGGGGGCCCTTGCATCGCGCCGCTGCTGCTCATGGAGGCCTCAGGCTAGGGCTGTCTCCACGGCGGTCCGCATGGCGTCGGTGGGCACGGTCTCCAGGCCGCTCCATAGCCTCAGGGCCGCAGCCCCCTGCTGCACCAGCATCTCCAGGCCGTCCTGGGTGGGGCAGCCGCGGCGGGCGGCCTGCCGTAGCAGCTGGGTGGGTCTGGGCGTGTAGATCAGGTCGTACACCGTGGCTCCGGGCCGCAGCTGGTCGAGCTGGGCCGGATTCAGGGGGCAGGCCTTAATCGCCGCGGGATCCAGCGCCCCTGCCGGGTCTGGGGCGCCGGCCATGCCAATTGGGGTGGTGTTCACTACCAAATCGGCCTCGGCCAAGGCGGTATGCCCCGAGACTTGATCTGTGCCGCTGCCCAGGTCGCTCCAGGCCAGGGGGGTGAGTTGGGGTGCCCAGGGGCCGCAGGCCTGGGCGAAGGCTGCCAGGGCTTCGGGGCGCCGGGCGGCCACGGTGATCGCCCCAAAGCCGAGCTCCACCAGGCCCGCCACCACGGCCCGGGCACTGCCGCCGCAGCCCAGCACCAGGGCCCGCTTGCCTTGCCAAGGTCCATGGCGCAGGGGGGCCATGAAGCCTTCCACATCGGTGTTGGTGCCCATCCAGCCACCCCCGTCCAGGGGCACCAGGGTGTTGACGGCGCCCACCCGTTGGGCCAGGGGACTGCGCTCCCGGCAGAGCTCTGCCACGGCCTGCTTGTGGGGGATGGTCACGCTGAGGCCCCGGCAGCCGATGGCCTCCAAAGCCCGCACCACCGTGGCCAGATCAGCGGCTGGGGTTGGTAGGGCCAGGTAGGCCCACTCCAATCCCAGCTCGGCCAAAGCGGCGTTGTGCATGGCCGGCGAGAGGGAGTGGCGCACGGGATCGCCCAGAACCCCCAGGAGGGCAGTGCGGCCGGAAATCGGAAGGGGCATGGCTGGTCTGGCTGGGGGTGGACCGTCAGGTCCTGTTCGGGAACCACCCCTCGCCTGGGCAGGGCCCGACTGCTGAAGATGCAGTGATTCTGATTCGTTCACCGTAAGGAGGTGGGAACCCATGGGCAAGGTCGTCGGTATTGACCTCGGCACAACCAACAGCTGCGTTGCAGTGATGGAAGGTGGTAAACCCACCGTGATTGCCAACGCTGAAGGGTTTCGCACGACCCCCTCGGTGGTGGCCTACACCAAAAATCAAGACCAACTCGTCGGTCAGATCGCCAAGCGCCAGGCGGTCATGAACACCGAGAACACCTTCTACTCGGTGAAGCGGTTCATCGGCCGTCGGGTCGATGAGGTCACCGAAGAGTCGAAGGAAGTCAGCTACGGCGTTGAGAAGTCTGGCGCCAATGTGAAGGTGAAGTGCCCGGTGCTGGGCAAGCAATTTGCGCCTGAGGAAGTGAGTGCCCAGGTGCTCCGCAAGCTGGCTGAAGACGCTGGCAAGTACCTCGGCGAAGCGGTCACCCAAGCGGTGATCACCGTTCCCGCCTACTTCAACGACTCCCAGCGCCAAGCCACCAAGGACGCCGGCAAAATCGCAGGCCTTGAGGTGCTGCGGATCATCAACGAGCCCACGGCGGCTGCGTTGGCCTATGGCCTCGACAAGAAGAGCAATGAGCGCATCCTGGTCTTCGACCTGGGTGGCGGCACCTTCGACGTTTCGGTGCTCGAGGTGGGTGATGGGGTCTTTGAGGTGCTCTCCACCTCCGGCGACACCCACCTGGGGGGCGACGACTTTGACAAGGTGATTGTCGACTACCTCGCCGACAGCTTCAAGGCCAACGAAGGCATTGATCTGCGCCAGGACAAGCAGGCCCTTCAGCGCCTCACCGAGGCTGCGGAAAAAGCCAAGATCGAGCTCTCCAGCGCCACCCAAAGCGAGATCAACCTGCCGTTCATCACGGCGACGCCTGAAGGTCCGAAGCACCTCGATCTCACCCTCACCCGGGCCAAATTTGAGGAGCTGGCCTCCAAGCTCATCGATCGCTGCCGCGTGCCGGTGGAGCAGGCCCTTAAGGACGCCAAGCTCTCCTCCAGCGAGCTCGACGAGATCGTGATGGTGGGTGGTTCCACCCGCATCCCCGCCGTGCTCGAGCTGGTGAAGCGCACCACCGGTAAGGACCCCAACCAAACGGTGAACCCCGACGAAGTGGTGGCCGTGGGTGCGGCCATCCAGGGCGGCGTGCTCGCCGGTGAGGTGAAGGACATCCTGCTGCTGGACGTCACACCCCTCTCCCTGGGTGTGGAGACCCTCGGTGGCGTGATGACCAAGATGATCACCCGCAACACCACCATTCCCACCAAGAAAGGTGAGGTGTATTCCACGGCGGTGGATGGCCAGACCAACGTGGAAATCCACGTGCTTCAGGGTGAGCGCGAGATGGCCAGCGACAACAAGTCGCTTGGCACCTTCCGCCTGGATGGCATTCCCCCATCACCCCGGGGCGTGCCCCAGATCGAGGTGACCTTCGACATCGACGCCAACGGCATCCTCAGCGTGACCGCCAAGGACAAGGGCAGCGGCAAGGAGCAAAGCATCTCCATCACCGGTGCCTCCACCTTGAGCGACAACGAGGTGGACAAGATGGTGAAGGACGCCGAGGCGAATGCAGCGGTCGACAAGGAAAAGCGTGAGCGCATCGACCTGAAGAACCAGGCCGAAACCCTCGTCTACCAGGCCGAGAAGCAACTCGGTGAGCTGGGCGACAAGGTGGGCGCCGAAGACAAGGCCAAGGTGGAGGCTTCCTCCACCAAGCTCAAGGAGGCCATCGAGAAGGACGATTTCGACACCATGAAATCGGAGCTGGAAACCCTGCAGCAAGCGCTCTATGCCGCTGGTGCAGCGGTGTATCAGCAGGCCGCAGGTGCAGAGGGTGCTTCAGCCCCCGGGGGCAATGGTGCCAGCGCCGAAGCCAGCAGCAGCTCGAGCGACGATGTCATCGACGCCGAGTTCACCGAAAGCAAGTAAAAGCCCGCAAGTCAGGCGCCACAAAGCTCCCCGCCCGGGGAGCTTTTTTTATGGCTGGATTGTGGTGAGGGCCTGGCGGGCTTGTTTGAGCACGGGCTGGGGAAGGCTGATGTAACCAAGGCCGGGGGCCTGGGCTTGGGCTGCATCGGAGAGGATGTAGGCGAAGGTTTTCTGCAGGGCCTGCTGTTTGGCCCCATTGCCCCGTTGATAAAACAGGCCCCACGTGAAGGTGACGATGGGGTAGCCAACGGCAGGATTGGGCTCACTGCCGGTGAGATTGGATGTCATGGCAATGCTTGCCAAGGCCGTCTCGGCAGCACGCAGTTCGGGCTTGGCGTACTGGCCTGCGCGGTTGGCGATGGCTGCGGCCTGCAGGTTTCCGCGCACATAGGAAGCTTCCACATAGCCCAGGGCTCCCTTGAGTTGACTCACGGTGGCAGCGATGCCCTCGTTGCCCTTGGCCCCAATGCCCGTGGGCCATTGCACAGATTTGCCAAAGCCTGGGCCCTGCTTCCACGCTTTGCTGAATGCAGTCAAGGAGTGGGTGAAGTTGTAGGTGGTGCCTGAGCCATCGGAGCGATGCACCACTGTGATGACTTGGTCGCTGCAGCCCAACTCTTTGTAGTTTTGGATTGTGCCAAGGAAGATGCCAGCCAGCTGGCTCTGGCTGAGTTTGAGCTGGCAGCCAGGCAGGTTGTAGGCAACGGCGATGGCACCAGCGGTGAGGGGGATTTCCACAACCCCACGCTTGATGACTTGGCGATCTTTGCTGGAAACCGGGGTGTCACTGGCAGCGAAATCCACCGTATTGGCGATTAATTGCCTGACACCGGCACCGGAACCTACGGATTGATAGTTGACCTGGATAGCGTTATTTGCGGCTAGATTGCTAAACCAATGCTGATAGATGGGGGCGGGAAAACTTGCTCCCGCACCCTGCAGGGTTTGGATAGGGGTAGAGGGGTTCTGCCATGCCAATAGATTGCAGTCCGCACTTGAGTAGGGGGTCAACGCGTTCTTTAATCGACCTGCATAGTGTGGCACAAAGTATGACGAATTAGACCGTAAATCTTCCTTAGGAGTGATCGCTCGTTTCGGCTGGTTTGCTGATGACTTCGGCCACCCATTCCGCGCTGGCCGGTGCCAACAAAACCCCATTGCGGTAGTGCCCGCTGGCCATGATCAAGCCAGGTTCCAGCTGCTCGAGTAGGGGAGCTGGCCGCTGGCTTGGCCTGGGTCGATGGCCCTGCCACTGGCGAACCACCGTGGCGCCATGGAGCCAGTCAAGGTCTGCGTTGCCCCAACCCCGCAGGGCTGCCAGGGCTTCGGGGCTGGCCTGGCTTCCGGGCTCCAGGGTGGCGCCGAGCCAGAGGCGATTGCCGCCCGGCAGATCCGGCCTGGGCACCAGGTTGACCCCGCGCCAGACAACGGCGCCCGGCCACTGCCAATCGGGCCACTGCCAATCGGGTTGATCAGCAAGCTCTAGTTCCAGGGCTTGGCCCAGCACCGGTTCCATCGGCAGGGCATGGCCCAGAGGTCCGATCAGCTTTGCGCTGTGTACCCCGGCGCACAGCACAACCCAACGACTTTCGAACCGTTCACCACCGCGGCATTGCACCCGCCACTGGCCGTTGTGCCTTTGCACAGCCACGGCTTCTTCGGCATGGCCGACCAGCCCATGCTGTTCGGCATCAGCGTGCAGGGCTGCCATGGCCATGGCGGGGTCGAGCTGGCCATCGGCAGGGGAATAGAGGCCGCCGAGGGCAGCTTTGGGCAGGTGGGGCTGCAGGTCTTGGAGTTTGGCTGGGTCCCAGAGTTCAAGGGGGTAGCCCTTGGCTTGGCGTTCTTTGCTGAGCCTCCCTTGCCGCTCGCGCTCCTGGCCATCGCTGGCGAGGAGAAGCAGGCCCTGGCGGTAGGGAATGGGGTGCCCTTGGGCCTCGAGCACCTCGATCCATTCCCGCCACAGCACCAGGCTGCGCTGGCGAAGCCGCCAGCCCCGTCCGCTGGAGCGGTGGAACACCTGACCCATTAAGACCCCCAGGGCAGCCCAGCTGCCTGAATCGGCGGCAGGGGGGCCTTCGAGGCAGGGATCCATCAGTCGAACGGGGTGGCCTTGGCGCTGCAACAGCCAGGCAATCGAAAGCCCCACCACCCCAGCGCCCACCACCAGGACCTGCTGGGGATGGGCCACCCGTCGTTGGTGGGCCTGGCTCAGGGATCAGGCCTGCTTGAGATCGGCTTGCACCTGGTCAGGCAGCACTTGGGCATAGCGGCCAAAGCCACTCGCCACTTGGATGTAGGCCTTGCGGAGCTTGTCGCCGTCCTGGAGCTTGGTGGCTTCATCCAGTTGGGCCATGGCCGTTTTGAGGTTTTGGGCCAACTTGTTCGCCTCAGGGCGATCGGCCGGCAGGAGGCGTTGATTGATGTAGCTCATTTCCCGGCCCACTTCCTGCATGGGGCCGTGGATCAGGTTGGCGGTGAACACCCAGTTGCGTTCATTCACGAGCTCGGCCAGTTCGGGCAGCCGGTTCCGGGCAGCGAGGAAGCCTTCGGCCTGGCGCTCAATCAGGGCCATGTCGGCGTCGCTGATGGTGGGGGCCTTCCGGGATTGGCTGCCATCACAGGCCGCGAGCCCGAAGCAGAGCAGGGTCGCGACGCCCAGCAGGGCCAGACGCCGCAGTTGCTGGCTAAGCCCAGAGATCAGCGCAGACACCATCGGAAGCACCAGAGACTCGATTCGTGGAGCGACTTTATCTGCGCTGGAGCTGGAATAGGCCCTGCTGTAGCCGCTTGCAACCTGCCAGTTGAACCTGCCAGTTGAAGGTGCCAGCTGAAGTGCCCCTTGCACCTGGGGCGCTGGATCTGGTATTCAGCCGCGATCAACCATGCTGGTGGGGAATGCTTTTTGTCGATGAGCTCCCCCACAGCAATCCTGCAGATGATCTGCCCAGATCAGCCCGGGCTGGTGAGGGAGCTCTCGGGTTGGGTGGCATCCAACGGCGGCAACATCGTCCATGCCGATCACCACAGTGATCAGGGCGCAGGGCTGTTCCTCAGCCGGATTGAGTGGGAGTTGGAGGGCTTTGGGTTGCCTCGAGACGCCATTTGCCCCACGGCCCATGCCCTGGCTGAGCGCTTAAAGGGTGAATACAAGGTCAACTTCTCGGATTTCCGCCCGCCGGTGGCGATTTTTGTGAGCAAGCAGGACCACTGCCTCCTCGATCTGCTTTGGCGCACCCGCACCGGGGAGCTGCCGATGCAGGTGCCCTTGGTGATTTCCAATCACCCAGACCTCGCTCCGATGGCCGAGGAGTTTGGGGCCCACTTTGAGCATGTTCCGGTGGATCCTGCACGCAAAGAGCTGGCTGAGGCCCGCCATTTGGAGCTTTTGGTCCACCACGGCATCGAGCTGGTCGTGCTGGCCAAATACATGCAAGTGCTGACGCCCTCGTTTTTGACGGCCTTTGATCCCCCGGATGCCTTTCATCAGGTGATCAACATCCACCACTCCTTTCTGCCAGCCTTCACCGGTGCCAAGCCCTACCACCGGGCCTGGGATCGGGGCGTGAAATTGATTGGGGCCACGGCCCACTACGTGAGTGAAGAACTCGATGGTGGACCGATCATTGCCCAGGAAACGGTGCCGGTGGGCCACCGCGATGGGGTGGAGGATTTAATTCGCAAGGGCCGTGACACCGAACGGCTGGCCCTGGCTCGGGCGGTGCGTTTGCACCTCAAGCGCCAGGTGATGGTCTACGGCAGTCGTACGGCTGTTTTTGATTAGTCCGGTTTTCGCCGGGCTCTCGCCTTTAGCCCAGGGCTTCGCTTTGGTGTTTGGCCAAGGTGCTTTTGGGTAGGGGCCCTTCGAGATGTTCCCAGGGCAGCACCCGGCTGGGTTCCCAGCTGCCATGCACCACGTCCTCCCAGGCAGGCAAATTGATCCCCTCGCGATAGGCCTTCTTCCAGCCTCCCAGCGATTCATGGCTGCCCCTGGCGGCGGCGATCACCGGTGCCAAACGGCGGTCGCTTCGGGAAAGCAGCGCCTGGATCACACTCCAGCCATAGCTTTCCGGCCGGAATTCAATGCCCTTGGGCTTGAGCCGTTTGGTTAAAAGCTTCAAGCGTTTTTCCGCTTCCGGCCGCACCCCCTGCCATTGGAAGGGCGTGTGGGCCTTGGGCACAAAGGTGCTCACCCCCAGGGTGAGCCGCAGGCCCGGGGTGGCCTTTTTGAGGGCCAGCAGTAGCTCGGCGGTGGCCTCCACATCGGCCTCTTCTTCGGTGGGTAGGCCCGCCATGCCATAGAGCTTCAGCCCGGTGAGGCCCCCTTCTTTGGCGTAGCGAGCTGCCGCATAGATCTCCTCGGTGCTCAGTTTTTTGTTCACCACTTCGCGCATCCGCTCGCTGCCGCTTTCGATGGCGATCGTGAGCGATTTACTGCCCCGTTTGGCCAGGATCTGAGCCAGCTCAGGCGTCACGGTGGAGGCCCGCACCGAACTCACGCTCACCCGGGTGCCGTCAAACCGCTCGTTGTCGAGCCAGCTCAGTAGATCGCCAAATTGGGGATGTTGGGTCACCGAGGCACCGAGCAGTCCGAGCCGTTGGGTGGCGGTGAGCCCTTTCTCCACCGCCGGGATGAGGCCGTCATCCAGCGATGGGGTGCGGAATGGCAGGGTGAGGTAACTGGCCAAGCAGAAGCGGCACAGCTCCGGGCAGCTGCGCACCACCTCCACCATGTGGATGGAGGGCCAGGCGGCCTCGGGCGTGATCACGGTGGAGTGGCTGAGGGTGTTGCCCCGCCAGGTTTGTTTGGCCACGGTGGCCGGGATGCCGGCCTCCGTGGGCTCGACGGCCAGCAGTTGGCCATCGGAGCTGTAGCGGGGGGCATAGAGCGACGGTACATACACCCCCGGCACCTGGGCCAGGCGCCGCAATCGTTCTTGGCGCGGCGCCGCGCGGTGCTCCTGCAGGGCATCGAGGAAGGCCGGTAGCAACAGCTCGCCATCGCCCAGCAGCACCACATCCAAAAAGGGGGCCAGGGGTTCGGGGTTGGCGGTCAGTACCGGACCCCCGCCAAACACGATCGGGTCGTTGTCGCCGCGCTCGCTTCCCCAAATGGGGATGCGCTGCTGCTCGAGCAGATCCAGTAGCACCGGGCCATCCAGTTCCCAGCTCAGGGAGAGGCCAAACAGGTCGAGATTGGGCCCCCGGCCCCGTCCGCCGCCATGGGGGGGATCCCCCTGGTCAGTGAACAGGCGGCGCACATCCACATCGGAGCGCTGGGCCAGGGTGGCCCAAACCACCTGGTAGCCCAGGCTGGTGATCCCCACCGTGTAGGTGCTGGGAAAGGCCAGCACCGCCCGCAGGGCTCCGGCCTGGGGAGCGGCAGGCTCAAACAGCAGGGTTTCCTGGTTCAGTTAGACACTCGCTAACACCTTGGCCCCATCTTCGGTGCTCACCACCCGGCCCGCGTCTTCGAAGCCCTCGAGCTGGTCGAAGTTGAGGTAGCGGTACAGCTCGGCGCCGTTGGGGTCGATCTTTTCAGCGGCAATCGCCAGGTATTGCTCCTTGGTGGGGATCCCGCCCAGCTGGGCGCAAACGGCGGCCAGCTCGGCGCTGCCCAGGTACACCTGGGCGCCATTGCCCAGGCGGTTGTTGAAGTTGCGGGTGCTGGTGGAGAACACGGTGGTGTTGTCGTCCACCCGGGCCTGGTTGCCCATGCAGAGCGAACAGCCGGGCATCTCCATGCGGCTGCCGGCCGCCTCGAAGATGGCGTAGTAGCCCTCCTGTTGGAGCATCTCCTCATCCATGCGGGTGGGGGGGCAGACCCACAGGCGGGCGGCATTTTGGCCCTGGCCCTCCAGCACCTTGGCGGCGGCGCGGTAATGGCCGATGTTGGTCATGCAGGAGCCGATGAACACCTCATCTACCCTGTTGCCGGCCACCTCCGAGAGCAGCTTGACGTTGTCGGGATCGTTGGGGCAGGCCAGGATCGGTTCGGTGATCGCGTCGAGGTCGATCTCGATCACGGCGGCGTAGGCCGCATCGGCATCGGCCTCCAGCAGCACCGGATTGGCGAGCCAGGCTTCCATGGCCTTGATGCGGCGGGCGAGGGTGCGGGGATCGCTATAGCCGCGGGCAATCATGTTTTTGAGCAGCGCCACATTGCTGCGCAGGTATTCGGCCACCGTGGCCACCGAGAGCTTGATCGTGCTGCCGGCGCAGGAGCGTTCGGCGGTGGCATCGGTGAGCTCAAAGGCCTGCTCGAGCTTGAGATCGGGAAGTCCCTCGATCTCCATAATCCGGCCGGAAAACACATTTTTCTTGCCGGCCTTCTCCACCGTGAGCAGGCCCTGCTGGATCGCCACGTAGGGAATCGCGTTCACCACATCGCGCAGGGTGACGCCGGGCTGGAGGGAGCCCGTGAACGTCACCAGCACCGATTCCGGCATATCGAGGGGCATGGCGCCGATGGCGGCGGCAAAGGCCACCAGCCCCGAGCCGGCGGGGAAGGAGATGCCTAGGGGGAAGCGGGTGTGGCTGTCGCCGCCGGTGCCCACGGTGTCTGGCAGGAGCATCCGGTTGAGCCAGCTGTGGATGATGCCGTCGCCGGGACGCAGGGCCACGCCGCCCCTGGAACTCATGAAGTCGGGCAGTTCGGCGTGGGTTTTGAGGTCGACGGGTTTGGGATAGGCGGCGGTGTGGCAAAAGCTCTGCATCACCAGATCGGCGGAGAAGCCCAGGCAGGCCAGCTCCTTCATCTCGTCGCGGGTCATGGGCCCGGTGGTGTCCTGGGAGCCCACGGTGGTCATCAGTGGTTCGCAGCTGGTGCCGGGCCGCACGCCGGGTAGGCCACAGGCCTTGCCCACCATCTTTTGGGCCAGGGTGAAGCCCTGGCCCGACTCGGCGGGGGCGCTGGGGCGGATGAACAGCTCACTCGCGGGCAATCCCAGCTGGGTGCGCACCTTGTCGGTGAGGGAGCGGCCAATCAGCAGCGGGATGCGGCCACCGGCGCGCACCTCATCGGTGATGGTGCTGGGCTTGAGCTCAAAGCGGGCCACGATCTCACCGGCCCCCTTTTCGCCGGCGGCGCGCTCCACCGTGCCGGCAAAGGGCCGAATCGTGATCACATCTCCCGATTGGAGGGCGCTCACATCGCACTCAATCGGCAGGGCGCCGGAGTCTTCGGCGGTGTTGAAAAAGATCGGCGCGATTTTGCCGCCGATCACCACACCGCCACTGCGCTTGTTCGGCACGTGGGGGATGTCGGTGCCGGTGTGCCAGAGCACCGAGTTGATGGCCGATTTGCGGGAGCTGCCGGTGCCCACCACATCGCCCACGTAGGCCACGGGATGGCCCTTGGTTTTGAGCTCAGCGATCAGCTCGAGCCCGCCGGGCATGCGGGTTTCCAGCATCGCCGTGGCGTGCAGGGGGATGTCGGGCCTGGTGGTGGCGTGGGTGGCTGGGGAGAGGTCGTCGGTGTTGGTTTCGCCATCCACCTTGAACACCGTCACGGTGATCTCGGCGGGCAGCTCTGGCTTCGCGGTGAACCATGCGCCGGCAGCCCAGCTCTCCACCACCTGCTTGGCGAAGGGGTTGGTCTCGGCCAGGGCCAAAACATCGTTGTAGGAGTCGTACACCAACAGGGTGCGGCTCAGGCCGGTGGCGGCCTCGCTGGCGATGGCCGGATCGGCGCTCTCCAGCAGCTCGATCAGGGCGCCCACGTTGTAGCCGCCGATCATGGTGGCCAGTAGCTTCACCGCCTCGATGGGGCCCAGCAGGGGGCTGGTGGCACTGCCCTTGGCCACCCCAGCCAACCAGCCGGCTTTCACATAGGCCGCCTCATCCACCCCGGGGGGGATGCGCTCCGAGAGCAAGTGCAGCAGAAAGCTTGCTTCGCCGGCGGGGGGCTGCTCCAGCAGTTCCGTAAGGGCCTGGGCTTGCTCGGCGCTGAGGGGCAGGGCGGGAACCCCCAGGGCCTCTCGCTCCAGGGCCGCTGGGCGGTAGCTGGCAAAAAATGCGGCTGCAGACATGGCCAAAGACAGCAGGGGGGGCCCGCAGTGCGGACGTTGAATCCATTCTTCTTTGTCGCCAAGCCTCCTTTTGGTGTGTATGGCTGCAAAAGCCCCCCAAGGGCCCCTGGTGCCCGCTGATTAGGGTGGTTTGATGTTGAGCAGCAGCACCGCTAGCCCCAGGCCATGAATTCCGCCACCTCCGATCTCCATGTGGTGGAAACCCGGCCCCTGGTGGCGCCCGCCCTGTTGCACCGCGAACTGCCCCTGGGCGATCGCGCAGTCGCCACCGTGCAGCAGGCGCGCCAGCGCATTCAGGCGATCCTGCATGGCCAGGATTCGCGCCTGCTGGTGATCGTGGGCCCCTGCTCCGTCCACGACGTGGAGGCGGCCAAGGAATACGCCACTGCCATCGCCCAATCCCAGGCCGTCTATGGGGAGGAGTTGGAAGTGGTGATGCGGGTCTACTTCGAGAAGCCCCGGACCACCGTGGGCTGGAAGGGGTTGATCAACGACCCCCACCTCGATGGCAGCTACGACATCAACACCGGCCTCCGCCTGGCCCGGGGCCTGTTGCTGCACCTGGCCGAGTTGGGATTGCCAGCAGCCACTGAGCTGCTCGATCCGGTGGTTCCCCAATACATCGCCGATTTGATCAGCTGGACCGCCATTGGAGCCCGCACCACCGAGAGCCAAACCCACCGGGAAATGGCCTCGGGCCTCTCGATGCCGATTGGCTTCAAGAACGGCACCGATGGCAGTGCGATCACAGCCATCAATGCCATGGAGGCTGCAGCCCGGCCCCACCATTTCCTCGGCATCAATGGCGAGGGCCAGGCGGCCATCGTCACCACCACGGGCAACCCCGATGGCCACCTGGTGCTGCGGGGCGGCAAGGGAGGCACCAATTACCACCCCGAGGCGGTGGCCGAGGCGGCGGCCCAATTGGCCAAGGCCGGGTTGCCAGGCCGCCTGATGGTGGATTGCAGCCATGGCAATTCCAACAAGGACTACCGCCGCCAGGGGGAGGTGGCCCAGCAGGTGGCCGAGCAACTGCGTTCCGGCTCCACCCATGTGATGGGCGTGATGCTGGAAAGCCATCTGGTGGCTGGTAACCAAGCCATCCAGGCCGATCGCTCCCAGCTCACCTATGGCCAGAGCGTGACCGACGCCTGCATTGATCTGGCCACCACAGCCGCCGTGCTGGAGCAGTTGGCCCAGGCGGTGCGCGATGCCCGGGGGGCGCTCTCCGTTTAGGACACCTCCCTTTAGGTGACCTGCGTTTAGGAGCCCGAACTCCAGAGCTGCCAGAGCCATCCGGTGGTGATGGGCACGGTCAAGTTGTCGATGCCGAGGAGCGCCACTTGCTCAAGGGCGGTGGCGATGGCGGCCGTGGCGAGCAGGGCCGGCAGGGCAGGGCAGGGCAGGCCTTGGACCTGGGCCAGATGCTGCACGATTAGCAGGGCCCCCAGGCTCCCCGCCGCCATGGCGCCGGTGCCCACCACGGATTTGCGTTGCCCCATCACCGTCCAACTGGGCGAACTGACCACAGGGCCGATTAATCCGGCGAGGCCATCGCCCAGGGCCATCACCAGCACGCCAGCGGCCACCACCGCAGGCTGCTGCGGCCAATCCAGGGCCAACAGGGCCGTGATCGAGGCCCCATAGGCCACGGTGCCGTAGCTGGCGCGGCCCACATCCTCAACCGCTGGCAGGATGCGCAACCGGTGGTTGAGCGCTGCCAACAGGGTGATGGTGCCGGCTGCGGGGATGGCCACCAGCCGATCAATGCCGCAGCCCCAGGCGATCAATACCACCACGCCGGTGCCGATGTGCACGAGCTTGCGGCTCCATTCCCGTTGGCCGTTCCAGCGCTGACGCACCTGGACGGCCAAGCCAGCCAAAAGGAGCAGCCAGGCCGCTACCGCCGCTGCGCCAAGAAGTTGTTGGGGCCACCAGGCCATCGGCATGGCCATGCCCGCTTGCTTAAGCGGCCTGTTGGACGTTGCTCATGAGGCGCAATTTCATGATGGCCTTGGATTCCAGCTGGCGCACCCGCTCGCGGGACACGTTGATCAGACGGCCGATCTCGGCGAGGGTCAGGGGTTCGGCGCCCTCAAGACCAAAGCGCAGCTTGATGATCTTTTGTTCCCGCTCATTGAGCTGGGCCATCCAGGCGCCCAGGTGCTCCTTTTGCAGGTGCCGGTCCATGGAGTCCATGTGCTGGTTGCTGGCCGGGTCAGCAATCAACTCGCCCAGGGTGCTGCGGTCTTCGTCGCCGCGGGCGTGGGCATCGAGGGATGCGCAGGGGGCGCTTTGGGTGATGAGCTCTTCGAGCTCCTCGGGCTGCATGTCCATGGCGTGGGACAGCTCCAGGCGGTTGGGTTGGCGGCCCAGACGGTGGGACAACTCGCGGCTGATGCGGCGCATCTTCGACAGCTTTTCACTGATATGAATGGGCAGACGAATGGTGCGAGCACTGTTGTCGATGGCCCTGGTCATGCCCTGGCGAATCCACCAATAGGCATAGGTCGAAAATTTGTAGCCCATGGCGGGGTCAAATTTGTCGACAGCCCGCTCGAGGCCGATGGCACCTTCTTGAACCAGATCGAGTAATTCGAGGCCTTGGTTTTGATACTTCTTGGCCACGCTGACAACGAGGCGCAGGTTGGCGGCCATCATGCGGTCCCGGGCCCGTTGGGCCATGCGCAGTTGGCGTTTGTGCTTGGGGGTGCGCTCTGCGGCGTCAACCTCCAGCAAACGTTTGCCAGCTTGCACATGGTGGGCAAGCTCAATTTCTTCGGCGGCTGTCAGCAGGGGCACCCGTCCAATGGTGCTCAAATACCAGCCAATCGAATCAGCGCTAAGGCGACCACCCTGGCGCGGTCCTGTTGGCTTGGCTGAAGGCTTGGTTGATGGTTTTGCAGAACCATCAAGAGCCATCAACGATGGTCCCGGTTTCTTGACCTTGGGTAGACCAGGGTCAGAAACGGAATGCAAAGGCGTCCCCACACCCTAGCTCCGAATTGATTTGTCTTTAATGTAGCACTACACCTAGGGATGGAAGGTTATGAATTGGAAGACTTCCTGCATCGCTAACGGTGTCAACCGATGCTGCAGATTGACTGCCTGAGTGTTGGCCTCGGCCGAGTCTTCAGGTTTGGGGCATTAGGCCGCCCCGCCATCGCTTGATCAGAGCCTGTTGCACGAACTGGTTTTCCCCTTCCAATTGTTGTTGGTGGAAGCTGCCATCGGAGGCCATATGCCAGGCCCCGGTGTCTTGTAGATAGAGGTTGAGAAGCTCTTCCAGTTGGCTTCTTAGCTTTGGGTCTTCGATTGGGGCCACGGCTTCGACGCGTCGATCCAGGTTGCGGGCCATCCAATCGGCGCTACCGAAGAACAGCTCTGGGTTGCCGCCATTGGCGAACCAGAACAGGCGTGAATGTTCGAGGAACTGGCCAATCACGCTCACCACTTGGATGTGGTCGCTAATGCCTTCGATGCCCGGGCGCAGGCTGCACATGCCCCGCACGATCAGTTCAATGTGCACGCCGGCCTGGGAGGCTTCGTAGAGCAGGGCAATCAGGCTTGGATCGGTGAGGGCATTCATTTTTGCCCTGATGTGGCCCCCATCGCCCGCCTGGGCATGGGCGATTTCCCGGCGGATGAGGTCTTGCATGCGGCTGCGCAGGGTGACCGGTGCCACCAGCAATTTGCGGAAGCTCTGTTGCTTCGAAAAGCCGGTGAGGTAGTTGAACAGCTCCACCAGGTCGGCGCCGAAGTCGGGGTTGGCGGTTAGCAGGCCCAGGTCTGTGTAGAGCCGTGAGGTTTTGGAGTTGTAGTTGCCAGTGCCGATGTGCACGTAACTGTTGAGACGCTCCTTTTCCTTGCGGACCACCAGCAGGATTTTCGTGTGGGTTTTCAGACCCAGGACGCCGTAGACCACATGGACCCCGGAACTTTCCAGTTGCTTGGCCCACTGGATGTTGTTGTCTTCGTCAAAGCGGGCCTTGAGCTCTACCAAGGCCATCACTTGCTTGCCGTTTTCGGCCGCCCGAATCAGCGCCGCCACGATCGGCGAATTGCTGGAGGTGCGGTATAGCGTCATCTTGATGGCGAGCACCGCCGGGTCATCGGCCGCCTGGTTGAGGAATTCCTCAACGGAGGTGGAGAAGAGGTCGTAGGGGTGCTGCAAGAGCACGTCGCCCCGGCGGATCACCGAGAAGATGCTTTCGAATTCCTCACTTTTGAGGGAGCCATCTTCCAGTTTGCTTTTTTGGGTGCGGGCTAGGGCAGGGGGGGTGCGGCCCTTGTGGGGCTTGGCCTTGAGGCTGGGCACAGGCAAGGCCATCAACTCCATCAAGTCGTCAAGACCAAGGGGGCCATTGATGCGGTACACGTCTTCCGGTTCCACCGACATGCCCTCCATCAGCACCTGCATCACCGACTCGGGCATTTCGTTGGCGACTTCCAGCCGCACCACTTCTCCGCCCCGGCGGCGTTTGCGCAGCCCCTCCTCCAAGGCCTCCATGAGGTCATCGGCCTCCAGTTCGCGGAGCTCGAGATCCGCATCCCGGGTCACGCGGAAGAAGTAATGGCCCTCCACCTCCATGCCTGGGAAGAGCCAGCCCAGGTTGAAGGCCACCACCTGTTCCAAGGGCACGGCGGTGAAGACCGGTGGGGGTTGGCTGCCGCTGAGATCGGCGGGGATTTTGACGAACCGCGGCAGGATTTTTTGCGGCACCTTGACCCGGGCAAATTCCTGCTGGCCGGTTTCTGGATCCCGGATTAGGGCCGCCACGTTGATGCTGAGGTTGCTGACAAACGGGAAGGGATGGGATGGATCCACCGCCAGGGGCGTCAGCACCGGAAAGATGGCCGAGCGGAAGTAATCGTTGACCCAGTCGCGCTGCTTGGCGTTGAGGTTGGCGTAGTCGGTCAGGTTGACGCCGTACTCGGCGAGGTGGGTTTTGAGCGAGTGGCGGTAATGCTCCTGCTGCATGTCCAGCAGCTTGGGCAAGGCGGCCTGGATGGCCTCAATTTGTTGTTGGGGTGTATGGCCGTCGTCGCTGAGGGTGGTGATGCCGGCATCCACCTGGGACTTCAGGGAGGCCACCCTCACCATGAAGAATTCATCGAGGTTGTTGCTGAAGATGGCGCTGAATTTCGCCTGCTCCAGCAAGGGGGTGTGTTCGTTGAGCGCTTGGGCCAGCACCCGGTAGTTGAAGGCAACCCAGCTCAACTCCCGGTTGATGTAGAGCTCGGGGTCCACGATCGGTGTAGCGTTAATGTCAGTCATAGACTTGAAAGTAGCAACATCATCCTTCAATCTTTGGTGTTGGGGGTACTTGACCGGGTAGGCCACCCGCCACCAAAACGGCAACGCCTGCGAGCAGGCTGATGCCGAGCCAAAAGGGGCTGCTGCTGCCGATGGTGTCGTAGGCGAGGCCCGCCACGGGGGGGCCGATGAAGCTGCCGGCGCTTTGCAGGCCCTGCAGGCTGCCCAGGGCGGCCCCTTGGCCGCTGTCATCGAGGCGCCGGGAGACGAGGCTGCGCAGGCATGGGGTCACCAAGCCGGTGCCGAGGGCCAGGATGGCCACGGCCACGAACACCACGGTTTGGGCGTTGGCCTTGGTGGCGAGGGTGACCAGCAGGCAGCCGGTGATCACAAAGCCGAGCCCCGCCAGGGTGAGTCGCCATTCGCCAAAGCGTTTGACCAGCGGGCCAATCAGGGCGCCCTGCACCACGGTGGCCACCACCCCCACCACCAAAAAGGCACTGGCGGCCAGGCCGGGTCCCCAATCGAACACCTGTTTGAAATAGAGCACCAGCACGGCGGTAAAGCCGTTGAAGGCCATAAAGAAGAGGAAAAACGCCAGGCAGAGCCGCCGCACCTGGGGGTTGGAGAACACCTTGGCCAGTTGGCTCAAGGGCTGGAGTTCCCGCTTGCGGGGCAAGCTGATGCGGGCCTCGATCGGATGGGTTTCGGGCAGGAGCACCAGCACCAGCACCAGGTTGATGGCGGCGATGCCCGCCGCCACGACCAGGGGCAGGGTCACATTGATGCTGCCGAGCAGGCCGCCCAGGGCTGGCCCCAGGATGAAGCCGAGCCCAAAGGCCACGCCAATGAGGCCAAAGGCTTTGGCCCGCTTTTCCGGTGGTGAGATGTCGGCCAGTACGGCCCCGGCGGTGGCGGCGGTGCCACCGCTCATGCCATCGATCAACCGCGCCGCAAACAGCAGCGCCAGGGGAATCGTGCTCCCTGCGGCCCAAGGGATTGCTTGCCAGTCGATTGCCACGGTGATCGCAAACAGGCTCAGGCCCAGCAACGATCCCGCCACGCACCAGGAGATCACCGGCTTGCGGCCGTAGCGATCACTGAGGGCGCCAATCAGCGGGGTGAAAGCAAATTGGGCGATGGCGTAGCTGCCGGCCAGAAGCCCCAGGGTGCGGCCGTTGCTGGTGAAGCTCGCCAGCAGAAAGGGCAGCAGCGGGAAAACGATGCTCTCCCCGAGCCGGTCATTGAGCAGGGTGAGAAAGGCGCACAGGTAGGTGGAGGGGCGCGGGGTGCTCAAGGTGCGCTCACCTGGGGGTTCTTCACGTTATGGGGTAGGGCTTTCGTAGCCGAGCTGGATCGGAGATCTTCCATGCTGGGGTTCTAGCGGGAGCCATAGGGCCATGGGATCGTCCGAACTCAGCCACCTCAATTCCAAAGGCGAGGTGCACATGGTTGAGGTGGGTGATCGGCCGGTGACCCAGCGTCGGGCAGTGGCCGAAGGGTTCATCACGATGCAGCCGCAGGTGTTGGCGATGGTGATCCAGGGTCAGGCCGCGAAGGGGGATGTGCTCGCCGTGGCTCGGGTGGCGGCGATTCAGGCCGCTAAGCGCACGTGGGAGCTGATACCGCTGTGCCATCCCATTGCCCTAACGGGCCTTGATGTGGCGATCACCCCAGGCGAGGAGGGGGGGCGTCTGCGGATTGAAGTAACGGCTCGTACCACCGGCAGCACGGGGGTGGAGATGGAAGCGCTCACCGCCGTGCAGGTGGGCCTGCTGACCATTTACGACATGGTGAAGGCTCTCGATCCGGCCATGTCGATGGGCCCGGTGCGCCTTCTTCGCAAAAGTGGGGGTCGTAACGGTGATTGGCAGAGTGATGGCTGAGCCTTTTGCTGCGGAGGGTTTGCCTCTGGACGAGGCCCGTAACCGAATCCTGGCGGCGCTTGAATCTTGCCTTGATCAGGAGGTCGTTCCGCTCGTCAAAGGCTTGGGCCGGGTGAGTGCCGAGCCCGTGGTTTCCCAGGCTGCTGTGCCTGGATTTCGGGCTTCGATCATGGATGGCTACGCCATTGCAGGCGATGCCATGCCGACCATCGGTGAGCGTTGGCAGCTGGTTGGTGTGTCCTCCGCGGGGGAACCGTTTGCCGGTTCGCTGGGTGCAGGAGAGGCCATTCGAATCATGACCGGGGCCATGGTTCCCGATGGCAGTGGCCGCGTTTTACCCCAGGAGCTCATCAAAAGCCAGGGTGCGGGAGACATTCACCTGCAGCGCGACTGCGGTGGGAATCCGTGGATTCGCCAGCCCACGGAGGAAGCAGCCCCTGGGCAGGTGCTCTTGCCTGCAGGTCAGCGGCTGGGCCCCGCTGATTTAGCCCGGTTGGCAAGCTGCGGGGTGGAATCGCTTGCGGTTATCCCGCAACCTCGGATTGGCTTGCTGATCACTGGTGATGAATTGCTTCCCGCTGGGGCCGAGAGGGCAGCTGGGCAGATCTGGGAGAGCAACAGTGCCCTGCTGGAAGCCTTGCTACAGCGCCTGGGATACGGGGTTTCTGCCAAGCGAGTGGTGGGCGATCAACCTGAACCGTTACGCCTGGCCTTGCTGGACTTGGCCCAGGGCTGTGATGTGGTGGTGAGCACGGGCGGCGTGTCGGCCGGCGACAGCGACTGGATCCGCGGACTCGTGGCGGAGCTGGGTGAGGTGTGTTTCTGGAAACTGTTTCTCAAGCCAGGGCGACCCTTTGCCTGGGGCCGGATTGGGAAAACTCCATTTTTTGGTCTGCCAGGAAACCCAGTGGCAGCAGCAATCACGGCGTTGCAGCTGCTGTGGCCCGCCCTGCAACAACTGGAGGGAGTAGAGCCCCAGCTCTTGCCGCGCCTGCGGGTGACCTTGGAGAACGATCTCAAGCGGGTGGCTGGTCGCCCTGAATTGGCTCGGGCCGAGCTGGTGGTTGCCCCCGAGGGTCAGCTGTTGGCTCGTGTGAGCGGTTCCCAGGCGTCCTCCCGAATCGGATCACTTCAAGGCGCCGATCTGCTGTTGGAGATTCCGGCCGCGATGGGTTGTGTGGAAGCTGGAACCGAATTGTGGGCCCAGTTGTTGCGACTGCCCATCTTCTAAGCAACGCTCACCACGGGGTATTGCCTTCGATCCAGGTTCCAACGCCCCCACACCACTCCCGTTTCCAGAACGGGGTGTTGTACTTAAGGGCTTCAAGGAGTTCTTGGCAGCATCGTTGGGCGGGCCCGCGGCGATCTGCCGCGACGGCCACCAGCACAATGGCTTCACCTGGGGCAATCAGGCCCACCCGGTGGTGCACCACCACGGCCCGAACGGCGTGGGACTCCGCGCTGGAGGTCGCCAATTGTTCGAGATGGGCTTCGCTCATCCCGGGGTAATGTTCCAGTTCCAGGTGCTCCAAAGCCTTCCCGTGGGCATTGGTGCCGCGGACGCGACCCACAAAGGTGCATTCAGCCGCTGGCAGGCTGCCGTATTGCAACGCCAGGTGTTGTTGCCACCGTTCAAGCGCGTTCAGGGGCCTTAAGGATTCCGTCTCCAGCACAACCTGGATCCATGTCCCAGTTTTGGCGATGGCCCCTGTCATCCGCCACTGATCGGGGGCATGAAGGCCACCTCGTCACCCCGGTGTAGGGGCTGATTGGCGGCTGCAAAGTGTTGGTTGACTGCAATGCGGATGCTGCTTGGCATCGGGCCTTGGCCCAAACCTAAGGAGCTCCAAAGATCGGCCGGTGTGCTGCTCGAATCGCAGGGAATAGGCCAGATCCGCTCACTCCAGCCGGCTTGCTCCCGCAGGGAAGCAAACAGCCGCACGGTTAGGCCCTCTGATAGATCCTCGGAGTTTCCCATCAGGATTGGATTGCCGCTTAGGCCCGTTCCACAATGGTTACAGCTGAGCTGGCCGCGTGGGTCTTGGCATTGCACTGTTGACGGTATCCGATACCCGCACCCTTGAGGACGACCATTCCGGGGCGGCCCTGACGTTGCGATTGGAGGCCGCTGGACACCACCTGGTGGCACGCACGCTGGTGCCCGATGATCGCTATTGCATCCGGGCTGCAGTGAGCAGTTGGATTGCCGATCCTGGGGTACAGGTTGTGATCAGTTCAGGGGGTACGGGTTTGACAGGCCGTGATGGAACTCCCGAAGCGATCGCCCCATTACTTGACAAGACCATTGAGGGTTTTGGAGAGTTATTTCGGGTGCTTTCGTTTGAAACAATTGGTACCAGCTCTCTCCAATCTCGTGCCCTGGCTGGCGTGGCGAATGGAACGGTGATTTTTGTATTGCCCGGATCGCTTGATGCTGTCGAAACGGCTTGGGATCGGCTGATTTGCGCCCAGCTTGACGAGCACACCAAGCCTTGCAATTTGGTGCAGTTGCTCCCGCGCCTGAGGGAATGATGAAAGCGTGGATTCCGGGCTCCCTTCCCTATCCCTATCACTGGCTGTAAGAACCAAGATTGATGACCCTTTTGGTGCTAGCAGCATTAGGATTGGTCGCATTTTTGTATGCCTCCGTTGGGCATGCAGGGGCATCTGGTTATCTTGCTGTTCTGGCGCTGGCTGGGTTTTCGGGATCAGTCATTAAGCCTATTGCCTTGATTTTGAACGTGGCCGTTGCTTCGGTTGGCGCTTGGCAGTTCATTCGGGCAGGCTATCTTCGCTGGCGCACATTTTGGCCGCTTGTTGTTCTCTCTGTACCCGCTGCCTATCTCGGTGGCTCTTTGATACTTCCAACACTTTGGTTTAATCGACTTGTTGGTCTTGTCCTGGTTGTTTCGAGCATCCGCCTTTTGAGAGATCCCCATGATGCCCAGTCTTTACGTGAACCCAATATCTCTGTCTTGCTGTTAACGGGCGGTGGGTTGGGCCTGCTGGCCGGCCTCACTGGTACCGGTGGCGGTGTCTTTCTGACTCCTCTACTGTTGTTTCGCAGATGGTGCACGACTAAGCAGGCTGCTGCCTGTTCGGTGATGTTCATTCTGCTCAATTCTTTGGCTGGGCTGGCTGGCTATGTCATTGCCCGAGGCGGTCTACTGGCGGGTGCATTGGATCCCCTTGTGCCGATGATGGCACTCTCAGTGCCAGTGGTTTTTGCTGCAGGCGCCTTGGGTGCCCGCTTTGGCAGCCACCATTGGCCGGGGACGCTGCTAAGGCGTCTGTTGGCGATTGTTCTTTTACTTGCAGCAACGAAGTTGCTTTCTATGCACATTTAGTGGGGCACGACGAGTGGATTGCTAACCGCCCAAATAGGCCATCTCTGCAGGGGATCGAACGGCAGCATTTGAATGGGCTTGTCCCCTCTCTTCGCTATAGCGATCATGGCGATTGAGCCACAGCTCAGAGATGGCCTGCCGCAATGCAAAGTGATTGGGATTCCGGTTTAGGTAGGGCTTGAGATCGGTGCCCTCGGCGGCAAACAGGCAGCGATAGGCCATGCCATCGGCGGTGACACGCAGGCGATTGCAGTCGCCGCAGAACGGCTCGGTTATGGAAGCCACCACTGCTAGGTGGCCCATCCCATCGCTGTAGCGCCAGCGGCTGGCGGTGCTGTGGCTGGTGCGCCCCAAGGGTTCGAGGGGCCATTGCCGGCTAATCCTTTCAACCATTTCTGCGGCAGGCACCACATCGTTTGGAGTCCAACCATTGCGGGTGCCCACATCCATGGCCTCAATCAGGCGGAGTTCCAACCCTTTGCTGCGAGCAAGGGCAGCCAAGGGAACCAGCTGATCGTCGTTCCGCCCCCGTTGCATCACCGCATTGAGCTTGAGGGAGCCAGCTTTTGGATCAAACCCCGCTTCCACGGCATGGTCGATGGCGGCGAGCACCCGCTTCAGGACCACCATTCCCTGGCCTGGGGTTTGACCGCCCATGCGCGCGACGCTGGCGCCATCGGTTCCATCCAGGCTGAGGGTGAGCCTGTCAAGGCCAGCTTGGCGCAGCTGCAGGGCCCGCTCGGCCGTGACCAAAATACCGTTGCTGGTGAGGGCAATCTCTGAAAGGCCCTGATTGCGCAAGGGCTGCAGCGCCGCAAGCAAGCTTTCGAGGCCGGGATGGAGTAAGGGTTCACCACCGGTGAGGCGCAGGCTGGTGGCGCCAAGGCTGAGGGCCGCTGAAACGATGGCCAGCCGTTCGGCCTGATTCAGCAGACCCGCTGGCTCCTGGGTATCTGGCACGCAGTAAGGGCAGGCCAAGTTGCAGCGCGCCGTGAGGGAAAGTCGCAGAACACCCAGGGGCCGCGCCAGTTGATCCCTAACCGGACTTTGCCTCTCGCCCATGGGTCCAGGTTATGGCGTGAGGGACTGGAGTTCGGCTGGGGAATTGATGTTGAGCAGCTGGTCGGTGGGCAGGAGCACGCTCCGATGGGGCACCGCGGCCAACCACCCCTTCAGGCTTCTGTTGCCCGTTTCCAGGGATTGGCAAAGCGTTTGGCGCAGATGGGCCGATGGGGGGTAGAGGCCAAGCAGGGACTGGAGTTGGCTGCCATCGCTAGCCAATGTGATCGTTTGGGGCTCGGCTGCGGCCTCAGCAAGCAGCGTCTGTAGGCCCGTGGGCTCCAGGTTCGGTAGATCCACCGGTGCGACGAACAGATAGTCGTCAGGGTGGGCAGCCATTAAGCGCTCCAGGGCAAGGAGTGGGCCCTCCCGGGGTGCAGGTTCGTCTAGGAGCTGCACACTCCAGCCGTGGATCAGGCCCCAGGCTTCGGCGAGCCGCAGGTGGTCTGGATGGCCGCTGATCAGGGTGATCGGAGCACCCACCGTGGCGAGGAGGTCCAGGGTGCGCTCCAGCCAGCGCTGCCCTGCGGGTGTTTTGAGGAGAGCTTTGTCGCAGCCCATGCGCCTACTTTGGCCGCCGCTCAGCAGACAGCAGCGCAAGGGTCTTGGGAAGCCGTTCTTCGTGATCAATGGTGTTCCGCTTGGCCCTCGGGTTTGGCCTGGATCGATCCAAACTCCCTCAGCCTGGTCTGCCTGCAGTTCCTGTAGCGACGGCTGCCAGCCAAGTCCACAGCCCTCCGTAAGGTCCCGCCGATCCCTTGATGGCTCCATGGCGCTGCCTCCCCACACCACCACCCTGCTCGACGCCAAGCGCCACAGCGGACTCAGCTTCTCTGACCTTGCCGCCCGGCTGGGCCAGGACGAGGTGTGGGTCGCCAGCTTGCTCTACGGCCAGGCCACGGCCTCGGCTGACCAGGCCCATGCGCTGCTCGAGGCCCTCCAGATCGCCGAGCCGGAGCGGCCTGCCCTGCTGGCTGCCCTCACCATCTTTCCCGTGAAGGGAGCCCTCGATCCGGTGATCCCCACGGATCCGCTGCTTTACCGCTTTTACGAGATCCTGCAGGTCTACGGCCTGCCGCTCAAGGACGTGATCCAGGAGCAGTTTGGCGATGGGATCATGTCGGCGATCGACTTCAGCCTGACGGTTGCCAAACAGGAGGACCCGAAGGGAGATCGGGTGGTGGTGACCATGAACGGCAAGTTTTTGCCCTACCGCAAGTGGTGAAGGGGCTCAGCTCCCTTGTGCCAGCAGTCCAAATTCCGCCAGGGCCCGCGGCAGGTTGCGGTGCTCGTGGCCCGGGTGGCAGAGCTTCACCAGGGCGAAGCGCTGCAATTCGTCCAGTTCCGCCCAGCCGCCCGTGGGCATCTCCAGGCCCAGCTGGGCACAGGAGGCGGTCAGCTCCTCAGGCACCCGCTCGCCTTGCTGCCAGGTTTCCCCGCTGGCTCGGGGTAGTTCCTTGGCTTTGCCAGCGCTGAGGGAGGTGGTGCGTTCCAGTAGCTGCTGGCGCAACGCCTCGATGGCTGCGGGGTCGTCGGGCCAGGACAGCAGGCCGCTGCGCTCGCTCTCGCCCAGCTCGCTCCAGTGCTGCAGCTTCAGTTTCACTCCGGCCAGATCGAGCTTGCGCCGCACGGCCATCGGAATGCAGCGCAGGTCGGCGGTGAAGTCGGCCTCGAAGTGGAAGCAGGTGCTGGCCAGGGGAGAGTTCAGGGGAGGTGACGCCACTGGCACCATTTCAGCTGAAGTAGCAACGGCCACAAGCACCGGGTGCCCTGGCTTGATCCAATGGCGCCATGGCCCATGACCCCGCCCGCCCGGCCGCCCAGGCCCAATGCCCCTACTGCGGAGTGGGCTGTGGCTTGGAGCTGAAGCCGCCCCAAGAGCCAGGGGGCCATTGGATTGCCCGGGGTGATCGCCACCATCCCTCCTCCCTTGGCCAGGTGTGTGTCAAAGGGGCCACGGTGGGCGAAACCCTGGACCACAACCGCCTTACAACGCCCCTCTGGCGTTCAAGCACCGATCAAGCATTTGAGTCCATTAGTTGGGAGCGGGCCTTCTCAATTTTGGTGGAGCGGATTCAGGCAACGATGGCCTCAAAGGGTCCCCAGGCGTTGGCGATTTACGGCTCGGGCCAATTCTTGTCTGAGGATTATTACGTTGCTAACAAGTTGCTGAAAGGTGCCCTTGGCAGCAACAATTTTGATGCGAACTCCAGGCTGTGCATGAGTTCGGCGGTATCCGGCTATGCCAGGAGCTTGGGCTCCGATGGTCCGCCCTGCTGCTACGACGATCTGGATCTGGCCGACCTTGTTTTTTTGATCGGAACCAACACCGCGGAATGCCACCCGGTGTTATTTCAGCGCTTGTTGAAGCGCAAGCGCAAACAAGGAGATGCCCTTCGCCTTGTGGTAGTTGACCCGCGGGCCACGGCAACCAGTGATGCGGCCGATCTACATCTTGCGATTCATCCCGGCACCGACCTCGCCCTTCTCTGTGGTGTGGGCCATTTGCTGTTGAGCCATGGCGGGATTGACCAAGCTTTTGTGGACGCCCATACCGAGGGCTTTGAGGAGCTCAGGGCCCTTTGGCATGATTGGACACCGCAACGGGTCAGTGCCCTGTGCGGGATCACAACGGAGCAGCTGGTCCAACTTGCCGATTGGTGGATGGCCAGTGCCCAGGTGCTCAGCCTCTGGTCCATGGGTGTCAACCAAAGCCGGGAGGGAACGGCCACGGTTTCTGGAATCATCAACCTGCACCTCGCTACCGGCCAGATTGGCCGTGCCGGCGCCGGTCCGTTTTCCCTAACGGGTCAACCCAATGCCATGGGTGGTCGCGAGGTGGGGGGCCTGTCCCAGCTGCTGCCTGGCTATCGCGCGGTGGCCAACCCCGAGCATCGGGCCGCCGTTGAACAGCACTGGGGCTTCCAACCTGGATCGATCAGTGACACCCCTGGCTTGGCCGTGGGTCAGCAGATCGATGCCATGGAACTGGGCGATTTGGATCTCTGGTGGGTGGCTGCCACCAATCCCCTGGTGAGCATGCCGTCGCTGGATCGAGTGCGGGCTGCGGCAGCCCGTTGCCCTCTTGTCGTGTTGACGGAGGCCTATGCGGGCACCGAAACGGAATCGGTGGCCCACTTGCTGTTGCCGGCCGCCCAATGGAGCGAGAAGCAGGGGGTGATGGTGAACTCGGAGCGGCGGGTCACCCTCTGCCAGGCCTTTCGTGAGCCCCCTGGAGAAGCCCGGGCCGATTGGGCCATTTTTGCGGAGCTTGGGCGCAGGCTTGGCTTTGATAAGCAGTTTGCCTATGGATCGTCCGCCGAGGTGTATGCCGAATTCGCCGGCCTCACCGGGAGCAGGGTTTGTGATGTGAGCGGCTTAAGCCATCAGTTGCTTCAAAGCGATGGACCCCAGCAATGGCCTTTCCCAGCAGGTACTGAAGCTGGGGGTGGAGTGGCACGGCTTTATACAGACCATGCGTTCCCAACAGCGACAGGTCGCGCCCAGTTGCTTGCCGAAGCACCGCTTGGTTTGGCAGAGCCACCCTGTGAGCTGTATCCCCTTGTTTTAACCGTGGGGCGCTATCTGGGGCATTGGCACACCATGACCCGCACCGCCCAGGTGAAGCGTTTGGTTAAGCAACATCCCGAGGCCTTGCTTGAGGTCCACCCCTTGGATGCACGCCGGCACGGCCTTCAGGATGGCCAATGGGCTGAAGTGCGCTCGCGCCGGTCGAGCGTAAAGGCCAGGGTCTTGGAAACCGACCGGATTCGTGAGGGTACGGTGTTCCTTCCCATGCATTGGGGAGCAAGCCAGGCCACACCGTGCGAAGCCAACAGACTCATGCACGAAGAGGCTTGCGTGCATTCCAAGCAGCCTGAATTGAAGGCGAGTGCTGTGACGATTCTTCCGGCTTGATACCCACGATGCAAGCCAGTACCCGATCGATGACGCCTCAGCTTTCGTCGTGGGCAAAGCGGCGATAGAGGAAGTCGAGGGCATGGTTGCGCAGCTGGCCGTAGCGTTCATCGGCTTGAATCACTTCATAGCTGCGGGGCCGCGCAAAAGGCACCTCCATAATTTCGCCAATGGTTGCGGCAGGGCCGTTAGTCATCATCACAACCCGGTCTGCAAGGAAGAGGGCCTCGTCGATATCGTGGGTAATCATGAGAACAGTTGGTTTGCGTTCTGCCCAAATCGTGAGAAGTTCCTCTTGAAGCTCTTCTTTGGTAATGGCATCGAGGGCCCCAAAGGGCTCATCCAGCACCAAAACCTCCGGTTGGACGGCCAGCGCCCTTGCGATCGCGACCCTCTGTCGCATGCCGCCTGATAGCTGGGGTGGCTTTTTATGGCGAGCTTCGAGTAATCCCACTAATTCGAGATGGTGTTCGACCACCTGGGCCCCTTCCTTAGCCGATAATTCTGGACGGGCAGCCTTGACGGCCAGCACAACGTTCTGGTTGACCGTTTGCCACGGCAAGAGGGAATAGTTTTGAAACACCACCATTCGATCCGGGCCCGGCGATTCAATGGCGGCCCCTTGCATGGTGACGCTTCCACTTGTGGGATGAAGAAAGCCCGACACCATATTTAGCAGTGTTGATTTGCCGCAACCTGAATGGCCAATCACGCAAACGAATTCACCGCGACTCACCGTTAGGTTGATGTTGCGTAGGGCCTCAAATTCACCCGTGCGGCTCTTAAAGACCTGCCCCACTCCTTCAAACTGGAGGAAGGGCTGCTCTTGTCCCGACGACAGTGGGGTGATTGGTGGTGTCAGTTGGTTGGTTTCTGGCATTGGCCTCGTTCAGGCAGTGGGAATCAAAACGGGTTGTTGGCTGGATGCTGCTGGGAGCGCTGCGTGTTCCATAGCTGGAGCCGATCCCTGAAGCTGGGTTTTCAGGTATGGGATGGGTTCGTCCGCGTTGAAGGGAATGCCATCGGCCAGCGCAAAGGTGGAACGCGGTGCAGGCAAGGCTTGGAAGCTTGCTTCGACCAGGGCTTGATCACAGATGTCTGGGCGGTAGGTCAGCGCGAGTAGTTCTTGCCGGTTGGTTGGGAATGCGCACCACCCCCAACGGCTGAACTGGGTGAGGAACCAGGTGCCTTCAGAACGGTTGGGAATGTGGGCCCGATCGACATGGAACTGGTTGAAGCGCAGCAGTTCTGGGCTCGCATCCCCGAGGCCGGTTTTGAACTGCCGTGTCAAGGCAATGGCAGAACGGGTTCCTAGCCATTGGGGTTGGCTTAAAACCCGGGTCATCTCATCGCGCTGGTTGCTGTTGTCACAGCTGGCGGCTGCCTGCATGAGGCCACTGCAAATGGCGACCAGGGCCTCGGGATTAGCAGCGGCCCACGCTTCCGACGTGGTGAGAACTTTTTCGGGATGTCCGCTCCAGATGTCGAGGTCGGTGGCCAGCACATACCCCTGCCGATCTTCAACGGCTTCGGCCACCCGATAGCGGCCAGCACAAAATGCATCGATGGCTCCGGTGCGCAGCGCTCCAACCATGGTTAGGGGTGAGAGCATCGTGAAGGCAATGTGCTCTTCAACATTGAGTCCGCCAGCCGTCAACCAGTGACGCAGCAACAGCTCGGCGATGCCGTGATGTTGAGGGATGCCAATGGTGAAGGGTTTGTCCCTGGCTTGAATCCACTCCACCAAGCTCGACCGATCCTCAATCCCCAGATCCAAAAGATGGCGCGCTAGGCAAAGAGCGTTGCCATTCCGGCTGACGGTCATCGGTGTGATGGCCGCCCAGGGGGTTCGTTTTTGACCGGGCTGGTTACCCAGTCCCAAGTTCAGTTGCAAAGGGGTGGTGGCTGAGGTGATAGCCATCTCCAAGCCACCGTCAACCAAGCGTTCCTCGAGTCGACGCCAGTCGGCGAAGGACACGGGGACGACTTGTACGACAGCAGGATCAAACAACTGGCTATCGATCGCCATCGCCAGTGGCGCAACATCGAGGCCTGGGAGGTAACCCAATCGCACAACTTTGACTGTGCGGCTTGGAGCGGCGGCCATGGTTGCGGCCACTACGCTGCGACGTTGCCGTGTCCGCCGTTGTTGCTGTAAAAAACCAATCAGTTCAATCCGTAACTGGTAATAATCTGGATGTTCCATTACCTCGAGTCGTTGCCGGGGCCGTGGCAGGTTCACGTTGAGAATTTGACCAATTTCAGCTTCCGGTCCATTGGTGAGCATGACCACCCGATCGGAGAGAAGCAGCGCCTCGTCAACGTCATGGGTCACCATCACGGTGGTGACGCCCGCCTCCTGGCAGATCTGCATCAACTGCTGTTGAAGGTTCCCGCGGGTTAGGGCATCAAGGGCTCCGAAGGGTTCATCGAGCAGCAGCAGGCGGGGCTGGATGGCCAGTGCTCTGGCAATGGCGACCCGTTGCTTCATGCCCCCAGACAATTCACGGGGAAATTTGTCGGCTGCAGCGCTGAGGCCCACCGTCTTCAATTGCTTGTCAACTAGCTCTCTGCGTTCTTCGCTGGAGAGATGACGCAGTACGTTCGTTACAGCTAGCTCAATATTCTGTCGAACGGTTTGCCATGGCAGCAGAGAATAATTCTGAAACACCACCATCCTGTCGGGTCCAGGGGCGGTAATTTCACGGCCGTCCATCAAGATTCCACCTTTTGTGGCCACGGTCAGACCTGCTAGTAGATTGAGTAGGGTCGATTTCCCGCAACCTGAATGGCCGATTAGCGATACAAATTCTCCTTCTTTAATCTCAAGGCTAATATTTTTGAGAGCTACATATTGACCTCCATTTTGCAATGGAAAGGATTGGGTGACGTTATCAATGGTGACCATTGAAGTCATCTCAACGTCCTCCACCACTGATGCGATCTCCAACCATCCCCACGAGGCGATCAAGGATCAGGCCGACAACACCCACATAGAAGATGGCCAGGATGATTTGGCTTGTGCTTGTATCTCCGCCGGCGTTGTAGGCATCCCAGATGAAGAAGCCAATTCCGCCATCGGCCTTCAGCATCTCAGCCGCCACAATGGCAAGCCAGGCAAGGCCTACGGAGATGCGCAGACCAGTAAACACGTAAGGGGCTGTAGCGGGCAGCAGGATGTCGCGCAGATAACTGCGTTTGCGCAACCTCAGAACCCGAGCCACATTGGTGTAATCCTGGGGAATTTCGCGGATTCCCACGGCCGTGTTGATGATAATTGGCCAGATTGCTGTGATAAAGATCACGAAGATTGCCGCCGAATCAGCCTGCTGGAGTAGGAGCAGGGAGATCGGTAGCCAGGCCAGGGGCGGCACGGTGCGCAGGACCTGAATCAGGGGATCAAAGCCCCGCCGCAAGAATTCATTCAGGCCAATGGCAAGACCTGCTGCAATGCCTACGATTGCCGCCAGGCTATAGCCAACGACGACCCGTTGAAGGGAGATCAGAATCTGCAGGCCCAATCCCTTTGCCGTGCCGCCATCGTCATAGAAGGGCTGGCTGATGTAGGGCGTCCAGGTTTGGGTGATTACTTGGATGGGCCCGGGAAAGCCATCCGGATTGGGGAGGCACAAGAGCTGCCAGAGGGCCAAGGTCAGGCCGATGCAAACCACTGGTGCTTTGATTTGACGAGCTAAGGGCAAATGCAGCCAAGGAATTCTTGATCGCCTTTGCTTACGGCTTTTGGCGAGGGCGGTGGTCATAAAAGGAGCTCGGTTTCAAAGGAAGAAAGAAAGGAGACCCCCGTAGGATCTCCTTAGGATCTGCATCAGCGTCGTCCGCCTTTACTTCATTGCCTTGATCTTTTGGCTGTTGAGGTAGGCCTTGGGATTGTTGGGATCAAACTTGATCCCATCGAAGAAGGTTTCTACGCCTCTCGAATCGCTGGTGGGAATATCGGTGTAGCCGTTGGCCTTTGCAGCCGCTCGCCACAGATCCGATCGGTTCACTTTGTCGACGAGCGCCTTTGTGTTGGTGCTTGAGGGCAAATAACCCCAGCGGATATCTTCTGTGATGAACCAGGCATCGTGGCTCTTGTAGGGGAAGGAGGCGTTGCTGGCCCAGAACTTCATCTTGTAGCGGCTGTTTTTAACCACCTTGCCTGTGCCGTAGTCAATGGTGCCCTGGAGACGGGGCAGCAGGTCATCAACGCTGGCCTTGACGTATTTGTCTTGGGCAAGCAGCTTGGCCAACTCAGGAGTGTTGGCTGGGTTGTCGGCCCATTTCTGGGCCTGCTGCACGGCCATCAACAGCCTGAGAGCAGCGTTGGGGTTTTTCTTCACCCAATCAGCCCGCATGGCAAAGGCTTTTTCTGGGTGGTCTCGCCAGAGCTCACCGGTGATGAGAGCCGTGTATCCCAGTTTCTTGTTCACGAGCCGCTCGTTCCATGGCTCACCCACGCAGAAGGTATCCATGGTTCCCGATTGCATGTTTGCAACCATTTGGGGCGGGGGAATCACCACCAGGCTGGCGTCTTTGTTGGGGTTGACTCCGTTGGCGGCCAGCCAATAGCGCATCCATAGATCGTGGGTACCGCCCGGGAACGTCACAGCAGCCTTGAACTTGTCTCCAGTGGCATTCTTCTTGGCCACGGTTTTGACTAGCCCAGGGGCCTTAACGGTGAGCTTATCGCTCAAGAATTCATTGGATACGGAGATGGCTTGCCCGTTCAAATTAAGCCTGGCCAGGAGGTTCATTGGCACTGGCTTTTTGCTTTTGCTGATTGCCCCCGTGGTCAGCTGGTAGGCCATCGGGCTGAGCAGGTGTGCCCCATCAATCCCTCCACCGGAGCTCCCGAGTTCGAGGTTGTCGCGGGTGACCGCCCAGGAGGTTTGTTTTTTGAGCTCCACCCCGGTCATGCCTTGCTTGGCGAAGAAACCCTTCTCTTTGGCAACAATCAGCGGAGCGGCATCGGTTAGGGCAATGAAGCCCAGGGTGGCCGAGGTGGTTTCCGGCTTGCCTGGTGCAGCGTGGGCGGCGTTGGTGGTTAGCAGGCTGGCAAGTCCACCCACCTGGAAAGCAAGCACCGCTGTTGTGGTGGCTGTGCGAAGCAGAAATTGGCGGCGTGATGCGTTTGTCATTGGTTAAAACTCCGGTTCGGGGCACGAAATAGCCGCCAATCCCTCGATGGGTTAGCGGTGCGGAATTTGGGTTGCCTGTTTGATGCCAGCGCAATCACCGGTCACTGAGGGCCTTTTGATCCCCCTCAATGAATTGCGCTGGCGCAAAAGCTCACCAACTTGCTTAGAACAACACACGGCCTTAGCCCGCTCCCGTCGCATTTGCTACAGATCTGCCATTTCTTGCCGCAGCCGTTCGCCGCTGCGGGCCTGCAGCAGTGCCCGGCTTTGCTCCAGCGCGGCTGGTAGCGAGGCGCAAGCAGAGGCCTGCCAGAGGTATGAGGCCACGTTCCAGGCCAGTCCTTCCGCCAAGGGGCCTTCGCCGGCCAAGGCGGCCAGGGCCTGATCCTTCCAGGTTTCAAGGCAAACCCAAGCCACTTCATCTGCCTCGATGCCGTGGTCGCGGGGGTGCATCAAGATCCGCTCGATCTCACCGTGTTGAACTCTGGCCGTAATTCCTGCCCGGGTTGTGGGGAGGTCGGTTGATCCTTCCAACCCTTTAACGGTGAGTACATCGGTTTCGCCAAAGGCACTGAGGGCTTCCCAGGCCCTCTTTTCCGTGGGGGGGTGCACAAAGCCGCTGATCAGTAGGTGCTCCCCCACGTGCGGGGTCCACAGCAGCTCCAAGCTGGCCACGGGCGGTCGCTTGCCGATCGCGTCGCGAATGGGAAGAAGGGTTTCGGCTGCTGGAAAGTGATCGGGTTGGTGGGTGAGGGCAAGACCAAATTGGTTGAGCCGCTCCTGGATGGTTTCCAGGCTGAGGCCGCACCAGCCAATGCCGAGGGACCCAAACAGCTCGGCGAGGGTGATTCCGTATTTCACGGGCATGGGGCTGCCCCCGTGCAGTACCACGGGCAGCCCGCTGGAGGCCAGCACGAGAGCCACAAGGGGAACCAATGGCGCGGTTCGTGACCTGCCGTCGTAGGGAACGCAAAAACAGAGGGCCTTTCGGCCTTGGGTTCTCAGCTTTGGCCCATGGCGCCGATAGCTATCGAGCATCCCGGTGAGCTCAATGGGGGCGGGTCTGCGAATCCGGTGTGCAATCAGGAAGGCACCCATTTGGGCATCACTTGCTTCCCTGGTGAGCATGAGGTCCAGAGCCTCGCAGGCCTCATCTCGATCGAGGCCCGTACTCGTGTGTTCTCCGCTGCCCACTTTGGCGATCAGTAGGCGAAATCTCTCCTGGCCCCCACTGAGTTGGCTAGTAGGCCGTTGAACCAACCCTCCGGCAATTGGTAGTGATGGCGACATTGCGGAGATGGGTGCTCCGGGACGATCACCCGATCTTCCCGTACCGCTAGCTCAGGCCTTGTGACCATGGAAACCCTTGCCAAGCTCAGCAAGATCGAACAGGCCAAGGCAGAGCTTTGTGGCCTGGATCTAGCCCCTCGCTTGGGTGAGTTGGCGAGCCAGGGCTGGGAGTCGCTGGATGAGGCCACCCTCACCATCCGGCTGAAATGGCTGGGTATTTTCTTTCGCCCTGTCACCCCGGGGCGATTCATGGTCCGGCTCCGGTTGCCCAATGGGGTGATCCGCGCCGATCAATTGGAGGTGCTTGCCGATGCGGTCGACCGTTGTGGGGTGGATGGTTCGGCCGACATCACCACGCGCCAAAATCTGCAGCTGCGCGGGTTGCTGCTGGAGGACATGGCCCCTCTGATGCGGGCGATGGAGGCGGTGGGACTCACCAGCCGGCAATCGGGCCATGACAACCCCCGCAACATCACCGGTAATCCCCTGGCCGGTATTGATCCCGAGGAAATCGTGGACACCCGCCCCCTGGTTACGGCGATTCAGGCCGCCCTCCTTGGGCCCGATGGCCCCCGCAACCTGCCGCGCAAGTTCAACGTGGCTGTGGGTGGGGCCCCGGACAGTTTCCTATTGCACAACGACCTGGCGTTTCTGCCTGCGTTTCGGGAGGGTCAGCTGGGCTTCACGGTGATGGTGGGAGGTTTCTTCTCGGCCCAGCGCAATGAATTGGCTGTGCCCCTGGGCCTTTGGGTGACTCCAGAGCAGCTTCCCGCCTTCACCTTGGCGGTGTTGGCCCACTTTGAGCGCCATGGCAATCGGGTTGCTCGCAACAAGAGTCGTCTGATGTATTTGATTGACCAGTTGGGCCTTGAGGCCTATCGGGAAGCGGTGGTTGGGGAACTGGAGGCCCTCAGTGGTGAGGCCTTCCCCCACGACGGCACCCACCTGGTCAACCGGGCTCCCCGCTCCGGCGTCGGTGTCCATGCCCAAGGCCAATTGGGTCTCCACTGGGTTGGCCTCAGCGTGCCAACGGGCCGCTTGGATGCCGCCGCGATGGCGGAGCTGGCCCGCCTCGCCCGCTCCTACGGCGATGGGGAGTTGCGGCTGACCGAAGCCCAAAACGTGTTGATCGCCAACGTGCCGACCGAGCGGGTAGAGGCGTTGTTGGCTGAGCCATTACTGGCCCGATTCCGGCCGGATCCGGGGGCCTTGGAAGCGGAGGCCGTGAGCTGCACCGGGAATCGCTACTGCAGCTTTGCCCTGATTCCCACCAAGACCACTGCCCAAGCGGTGGTCGCAGAACTCGAAAAGCGCTTGGAGCTTCCCCATGCGGTGCGAACCCATTGGACCGGCTGTCCCAATGCCTGCGGCCAGCCCTACATGGGTGAGATTGGCTTGATGGGGGCCAAGGCCCGCCACGGCGGCGAGATGGTTGAGGCCGCCAAGATTTTTCTCGGGGGTTCGATGGGCTCCGATCCCAAGCTGGCCGAGTTGCACAACAAAGGCGTCCCCCTAACCCAATTGGCCGATGTGCTCGAAGACCTTTTGGTCGAGCGCTTCGGTGCCCGGAGGAAGGTCGCCGAGGTCTGAATCGGCTCAAAGAGGTCCTTCGTTGGACCCAGTCCTCCTTTGGTCCTATATCTTTTCGTGCCAAGCCTGCCTGTCTCCAGCTCCCCAGATCCCTGCGGCCAACCCGATTTGGCTGACGTTGGCAGCAACGAACGCTGGCAGCAACTTCAGGCACTGAGGAGGCAGACCCTGCCGATTGACCCCTGGATTGCGGCCCTCGAGAGCGGAGCGCTGCCATTGGATGCGGATCTCGTGGCAGCGCTGGCCACCCGGGTCGATCGCCCAGGGGCTGAGCGGTTGCTGGCGATGGGTGTGGCGGCAGGAGTGGATTGGTTTTGGCAGAGCCTGGCTCGGGAATTGCTTGGCTTGGCTGGCACCGTCCAGGCGGTTTGGCTGGAGCCTTTGCTGGCTTGCGCTGGGCTGATTTCCCCAGACCAGAACTTGGCTTGGGCCCAAGTTTTGGGCTGCTTCCAGGATCCCCGGGTGGCGGATCAGCTGCGCCGGCTTGGGGTTGGGTCTGGGTGGCAGCAACCCGACTTGTTGCCGTTGCTGGGCCATCAGCGGCAACCCCAGGATGGGCCCCTCTTGCTCGAGCTGGCTCTTCAACCCGCGCCCCTGGCGTTGCGGCAGGCTGCCTTGGAGGGGCTGGCTGTGGGTTTGGCGGCATGGCCCTTCGCTCCCCTGCGGGCCGGTCTTGTGGTCTTGGCCCAGGATCTCCATGGCGCCCTGGCCTCCAAAGCGGTGGATCTTTTGGCACGCTTGCCCCAAGGTCAGTCCGCGTTGCGGCGGTTGGGCCGACTTGCTCTCGATACCGAAGTGGCTCAACGCTTACAACGCCGGCTTTGTCCTTCTCCCCTGGTGCTCGTGGTGCATGGGCGCCGCGGCGGGGTGATTCCTGACGAGGTGAGGGCTTTGGCAAGCGCTGTCGAGCAGCGCAGGGGAGCACCTGTGGTGCTTCAGGCCCTCACGGCGGAGCCTCCCCAGGCCAGCGCAGGTTTTTTGAATGCCGCCCAACAGGCGCAGATGGTCACCTTGGTGCCCTTGTTGCTTGTGCCTGGGGGCCATGTGCGGGTCGATTTGAATGCCATCGCCAGGGATTGGCGCCGTCGCTTGGCGTCCCAGCAGGGTGTGTCCCTGCAGCGGCTGTCTTTTTTGGGGGCCTGGCCGGCTTGGCAGCAGTTGTTGGCGGCCCAATTGCACCAAGCCGCTGACCGTAGGCCGTGCTGCTGGTTGCACCATCCCTTAGACGGCGAGCTGGCCCATCGCTATGTGGTCCTCTTGAGCCACTTGCTTGGTTACCCGGGGGTGTCCGCTCCATACAGTGCAGCGATGGATCAACTAGGCCCTGTCGCCGCCAATTCGTCCGTGGTGCAGCCGCTCACTTTGGCGGCGAACCGCCTCACGGAATCGCTTGAGGCCAGCGTTATGCGGGAGCCAGAGAACGGGTGTGACGGGCGGGTTCAGTTGCTGCCACCCCTGCTTCAGCAGCTTGAGGTTCGCGAGTTTCTCCTCACCAGCTTGGAGGCCCTGCCATGACGGGCGGTGACGCTGTGATCGCCAACCCATTGGGCACGGAGAACCCTTCGGGCAAGGTGTATTTGGTGGGGGCGGGCCCCGGCGATCCCGAGCTGCTCACCTTGAAGGCCCATCGGCTGCTGCTGCAGTGCGATGCCCTCGTCTACGACTCCCTCGTGCCCCAGCAGCTGCTGGATCTGGTGGGTGATGGCTGCGAACTCCATTTTGTGGGCAAGCGCCGGGGCCACCATTCGGTGCCCCAGCCCAGCACCAATGCGGTGTTGGTGGAGCTCGCCAGGCGCCACGAGTGCATCGTGCGACTCAAAGGGGGTGATCCCTTTTTGTTTGGTCGCGGCGGCGAAGAAGCGGCCCATCTGGCCCGCCATGGGGTGAAGGCCGAGGTGGTGCCTGGGGTGACGGCCGGCATCGCCGCCCCCGCCTATGTGGGCATCCCCGTGACCCACCGCAAGGCCGGATCCAGCGTCACCTTTGTGACCGGCCACGAGGAAATCGACAAGGCCCGCCCCGGAGTGGATTGGCGCGGTCTGGCCCAAAGCAGCGACGGACTCGTCATCTACATGGGCTTGCACAATCTGCGGCGCATCGCCGAAGAGTTGGTGGCTGGGGGCCTGTCTGGGGCGACGCCGGCGGCGGTGATTCAGCAGGGCACGGTGAAGGGCCAGCGCCACCTGGTGTGTGCCCTCAGAGAGCTCGCCGATCGGGCTGAAGCGGAGGCCTTCGCGTCCCCCTCGATCGTGGTGGTGGGCCAGATGGTGGCGGAGCGGGTTGAGGGGGTGGCACCGGAGCCCGCCGATGTGGAGATGCCGATTCCCTTTTGATTGAGTCCGCGGTGCCTGTCCAAAGCGGTATGGGTGGGGCACGCAATCTGCAGGTCAATTGCTGAACTGGTCTGCGTATCCGGGTGTTTCGTAGCTCTCGCAACGCTTTTCGCCCCGGTAGCTCGGTTCACTGGAGTCACTACTCGGGCGTCTTGCTTGCGCCGGTTCCCATGTCGTCTTCAGCCCCCGGGGCCGCCATCGGCCGCTCGCCGATGTTTGAGCTGATTCCCTACGAGAAGTTTCGCGATACCCCCGCCGTTCGCTTCTTCGACATCACCGTTGCTGAATCCAATGCCCGGGATCTGGTGATCCACTCAGGCCCAGCCATCAGTCCGCCGGATGAGGAGAAGACCGGCGCTTGGCAGTTCTATTTGCACCCCCACCAGGAAGACAACCTGCTGGCCCTTGGGGGTGGTCGCACCTTCTATCTGGTCAATTTGGGCTGGAATTACCCATATCACATTGTTCGCCTCGAAACCGGAGGCGACATCCTGCGCATCCCTCCTGGTACCTTCCACCGGTCGGTGTCTGACCCCGACGGCTCCGTGGTGCTCAACCAGGCCGTACGCGATCCAGGGGCGAGTGTGGTGCGGGAATTTCGCGTCTACAACAGCCGCCGGATCCCCAGGTTGTTTGCCACCACCTTCAAGACCGCGCCCTTGCCCAAGCTGCATGGTGTGAGCTGGTAGCTAGCCCAGGCGCAAATCCACGGTGGAGGCCCCTGGGCGCGCCCCGCGCCAGGGACTGGGCTCTGGAGAGTTGGGGCTGGTGGGATCGCTGTTGCTCGCCGAGGGCTCCAAAGCCTGGCTATCAAATCCTGTGGCTTCGTTGGGCAGGGTCCAATGGGCGATGGCCTGGCCCTGGTGGCGATCGATCAGCTGGAGATCCAGGGGAATGTGGTTGGCGATGCACGGGTGGAGGCAGGGATAGAGGGCTTCCTGGCGGTAGCGCACGGCTATGGGCTGGGCAGCGCTTAATGCCAGGGGCCGGCCATTGAGCACAAGGCCAAAGCGCTGGCGGAAGGCCCCGGTGCTGATCACCTCAAAGCGCCGCAGGGAGCTATCCACAAAGCGGCTGGTACTGCCGCCTTCCACGGGGGTGTCGCAGAGCAGCGGCCAGGGTTCGAGGGCGCGTCGAAGCTCCAGGGTTGCCGTGTCGTCGTTGGGATCGCTCCAGCCGAGCAGGGGTGGAAAGCGCCACTCCCAGATGGCCTGGAAAATCGAGCGCTCCAGGGGATAGCCGGCCTGTTCGAGCTCATCAAGCACCTGGCTTAAATCGAGCCACAACTGGCTGGGCAGGAGCCATTGGTCATGCAATGTCTCACCCCAGGGCTTGAGGGCAGGGGGCCTGCTCGTGGGATCCAGCAGGTGCACCGCCAGGGCCCGCCAGAGCAGGGCCACGGCGGAGGCCCACTGGTGCTTCGGGAAGGTTTCCAGGGCCCGAAATTCGATTAGCCCCTGGCAGCCGGCTGCCCAGGCCGGGTTCCAGAACTTGTCGAGGCTGATCTCACTGCGGTGGGTGTTGCCGCTCTTGTCGGCATGGAGATGGCGCAGGGTTTCGCTGATGGCGATGCGTTGATCGCCGGCGGGCAAGCCTTCGAGCACGCCATGGGCCAGCTCCAAATCCAGCCAAGCGGCACTGCCCTCATCGGGCCGGGGTGCCTGGGAGGCGGGTCCTACGGAGTTGCCAGAAAACAGGTAGGCCAGGCTTGGGTGGTGCTGCCAGTAGCGCAGGATCCCCACCAGCCAGGCCGGCCGGCAGAAGAAGGGGTTCTCCTCCAGGCTGGGACCGCCCCAGAGCAGGTGGTTGCCGCCGCCGCTGCCTTCGGTGCGCTCCCCCTGTTGCTTCCAGGAGCGCAGCCCCACGGCCTCGCCCGCTTCCTCCAAGGCCCCCATCCAGCCGGCGTAGTCGGCCCAGCTGTGGCACACAGGCAGGTTCACCTCCAGCACGCCGGGGTCGGCGGTGAGCCCCAGTACTTGCCAGGCCCCATCGGTATCGAGGGGCAGCACCCCACTGAGCTCCGGCTGGCTCCAGGCCGCCGAAGCCTGGGCAATCACGCCCAACAGGCTTTCCAGGGGTTGGCGGGCCAGGGGTGGCAGGAACAGGCTCCAGTCCTCCGGCCCCACCTCCAAGGTGAGCACCTGCCGCAGCACCCCCTCAGGGAAGTGGGCCAGGGGCAGGCGCAGACCGGCGGGACCAGGGGCGCCGATGAGCTCCTGCAGGGGTTCCTCCAGGGGCCAGGCCGCCGCCTGCCAGCCCAGGGATTGGCTTGGGCTGGCTTCGTCGTGGTGGCAGAGCGGTGCGGCCCACACCTGGCGATCTGGATCGAGGGGATCGCGCAGGGGCAAGGGCTGGAGTGGGCAGCCCAAGCCCTCGCCAATGGCGGCCAGCAGGCCCGGGGCTTCGCTGGCAGTGAGGGCGCGCCGGGCCTCTGAACCGTGCTGGGGCCAGCGCACGATGGGGGTTCCATCGGCTCCTGTGATCAGTCGCAGGGCCCAGCGGGGATTGACTTCGCCGTCGTAGCGCTTGCCGGGGCAATAGATCAGCGTGCTGCCTGGCCAGACCCTTTGCTCCAGTTCCCGGCCGAGGGCTTTGGCATAGCGCAATTTGGTGGGGCCATCGGCTGCAACGCTCCACTCGGCCCCCTCTGGTTTCACGGGCACGTAGGTGGGTTCGCCGCCAAAGGTGAGGTGGATGCCGGCTTCTGCGAGCCGTTGCTCCAGCAGGGCGGCGGTGATTTGGCTGATGCCAGGGGGGTTGTTGATGGAGCTGGTCATGGTGGCTTAGCTCCCAGGGATGAGCTGGTGGCTGATGGCGCTGAGCACCTCGGCTTCGATGCTCCACTCGAACGTGTTTTCGACCCCTGGTGGCCCAGAGAAGCTGCCCGTGATGGCCGCGGTGAGGTCGGATTTTGATGAGGTGGCAATCGGGATGTAGCGCTCGTCCACGGCCCCCTTGCCGCTGGCATCGAACCCGCGCCAGCCGGCCCCCTGGAGATACACCTCGGTCCAGGCGTGCAGGTCGTAGCGCTCGGGTTTGGGCTCCACCAGGTGATAACCACTCACAAATCGGGCAGGCAGCCCGACGCAGCGGCAGCACTCGATCAGCAGCATGGCGAGATCGCGGCACGATCCCACCCGCTCCTTGAGGGTGCGGCTGGCCGGCCATGCGGGGCCGATGTGGCGTTGGGTGTATTTGACCCGGTCTTGGATGATTTCGATCAGCTGTTGCAGGAAGGTGAGGCTGCGCTGATCGCTGCCCATCAGGGCCTCATGGGCAAGATCCACGGCGGCAGCGTCGTGCTGAGCGTTGGGCAGCCAGCCCTGCAAGTTGCTCATTAGATCGGGGTTGAGGCGACCAACCGAGATCGGGAGCCGGGCCATCTCTTCATCGAGGCAGGCCTCCATCAGGGGTGCCGTGAAGGTTTCCACCTCGGAGTTGGCAACCACCTGGAACAGCTCGGTTTCACCGAGGAAGCGGGCCCGGGTGATGGTGTCGCCGCCGGCGGCGATCAGATCAAACAGCTGGCTTGGATCGGGGCTTACCTCCAGGCGATAGTCGATCAGCCGCTGGAAGCCATGGGGCCGGGGCCGCAGGCAAAAGCGGTGGGGCCCCAGCAGGACCGGCGCGCTGTAGCGATAGGTGAAGGTGTGGGTTATGCGGGCACGCATGGAAGCTCTGCGCTGGATGGGGCTGTGGTGGTAGCGATGTTGGCAGCGATGTTGGCTGCGACGAAGTAGCGCTGTTCGATCAGTTCATGCAGCCGGTTGAAATCGCTTTGCAGGTCGTCGATCGATTCGTGCAAGCCACTGTTGACCAGGGTGTCGATGCTGGTGTAACTCCAGCGCGCCAGGGTGAGGCCGCTCTGGCACTCGATCTGGTCGGGGTCTCCGGGCACCGATTCGCCCTTGATGATCTTCAAGGTTTCATGGATGCGCTCCAGGCAGTACCGCACCGAGCGGGGAAAGATTGGATTGAGCAGCAGGAAGGCCGCCACGGCCTTGGGCTCGATCGCCTGTTGGCGCGATTGGCGGAACATTTGATAGGCCCCGGCGCTACGCAGTAGGGAGATCCACTGCAGTTCATCCAGCACTCCGCCCACTTCATCGGGGGATGGCAGCAGCAGGAAGTACTTCACATCGAGGATGCGGCTGGTTTTATCCGCCCGCTCCAGCAGGCGGCCAAGCCGGCTGAATTGCCAGGAGAGGTCGCGACTCAAGGTGGCGTCGGTGATCCCATAGAAGAGTTGGCAGGCGCGGCGAATATCCCGCAATTGCTCTTGGCCGGGCTGGTTCCAGAAGGTCTCGTCCTCGAGCAGGGTCCAATAGATGTCGTTGAGTTGTTCCCACATCTCGGTGGTGATCACTTCGCGAATTTGGCGCGCGTTTTCGCGGGCAAAGGCGATGCAATTGATGATGCTGTTGGGGTTGTCCTCGTTGCGCACCAAGAAGGTCACCACGTCCTGAGGGGTGGCCGATGGGTGGAGCTTGTCGAACAATTCCCGATCACCACTGGCTTCGATCAGGGGCAGCCAGGGTTCGGCGCTGCCGGGGGGGCAGTCGAGGGCCATCGCCTCGCTTACCTCCACAAAGCGGGAAATGTTCTCCGCCCGCTCCACGTAGCGGTTGATCCAGTACAGGGATTCGGCAACCCGGCTCAGCATGGGACCACCTCCCGACTCGTGGCGTCATCCACAATCCAGGTGTCTTTGCAGCCACCCCCCTGGGAGGAATTCACCACCAGGGATCCCCGCCGCAGGGCGACCCGGGTTAGGCCCCCAGGGCTGACCCATGCCCCCTTGCCCCTGAGCACGTAGGGCCGGAGATCCACGTGGCAGGGGTAGAGCTCCCCTTGGCTCAGGGAGGGAACGGTGGACAGCTCCAGGGTGGGTTGGGCGATGTAGTTGCGGGGGTTGGCCTTGATCTTGTCGGCGAATTCGGCGATCTCTGCGCTGCTGGCATGGGGGCCGATCAACATCCCGTAGCCCCCGGCTTCGGCCACCGCTTTCACCACCAGTTCACCCAGGTGGGCCAGCACGTAGGCCTGGTCGTCGGGCTGGGCGCAGAGGTAGGTGGGCACGTTCTCGATGATCGGTTCTTCGCCCAGGTAGTAGCGGATCATTTCCGGCACATAGGCGTAGATCAGCTTGTCGTCGGCCACGCCGGTGCCGGGGGCATTGGCAATGGCTACCCTGCCTGCGCGGTAGGCCTCCATCAAGCCCCGCACTCCGAGCACCGAATCGCTGCGGAAGAGGGCCGGATCGAGGAAGTCGTCGTCGATGCGGCGGTAGATCACATCAACGGGCTCCAGGCCACCGGTGCTACGCATCCAGACCCGATCGTCTTGGCAGACCAGATCGCGACCCTCCACCAGCTGGATCCCCATCTGTTGGGCGAGGTAGCTGTGCTCGAAATAGGCGCTGTTGAACACCCCCGGGGTGAGCAGCACCACCTTGGGGCTGTCGGTCCAGGGGGCCAGCTCCCGCAGGGTTTGCAGCAGGTGGGATGGATAGTCGTCGATGGGTTGCACGGTGCGCCCGGCAAACAGGCTCGGGAACATCCGCTTCATCACGCGGCGGTTTTCGAGGAAATAGGCCACCCCCGAAGGGCAGCGCAGGTTGTCTTCGAGCACCCTCCAGGCCCCTTGGCCATCCCGCACCAAATCCAGCCCGGAGATGTGGCACCACTTGCCCAAGGGGGGCTTGAAACCTTGCATCTGGGGTCGCCAGCCCTGGGATGTTTCGATGTCTTCGCGGGGAATGACCCTGTCATTGAGAATTTTTTGGTCGCCATAGATGTCGCCGAGGAAGCGATCAATGGCTTCGAGGCGTTGGATCAGGCCCCGCTCCAGGCGCTGCCAATCGGCCATGCCAATCAGCCGGGGCAGGGGATCAAAGGGCAGGATCCGCTCCACGCCCTTGTTGCCCGAATCGTTGAGGCGAAAGGTGGCCCCCAGGCGTTTCAGCAGGATGCCCGCCGCGGCATGGTTGCGATTGAGTTCATCCAGGCCCAGTTGTCCCAAGGACGAGACAAGCGGCTGCAGGCTGCTGCGCGGCTCATCGTTGGCTGTGAAATATTCGTCGTAGCCCCGATTGGGCCTGTACTCGGTGAACATTCCCAGCTCTTGCGCTGGGGGGATCTTGCCCAGCAAACCAGTTCTTCTCCGGTCATGGTTGCTACGAAAGCGTGAGCTGGTGGCCTTGATGGTTGGTTGCGATTGGCGATCAATTGCGCCTTTGTCTCTTATTCTTAAGCTTGATTTATTTGGATTTCATGCGGGTTCCTTTCATCCGGACGTCATTTGCTGCAGCCCTGGCCTTGACTGCTACGGCGACGGCTGCAGTGACGGTTGGAGCCCAGTCAGCAGGGGCCCAAACCTGTCAGTTTCTGGCCCCTGTGGGTGGGGATGGCACTACCAATATCGTCACCAAAACCATCAGCGCCGGCGCCGTATTGCCCTTTAGCCGTCCCAACTGGAACACTGATTTCTTTGTGACGGCGCCCTACAGCACCTACAAGTTTTTCTTCACCGCCAATTCGTCCGTGAGTGCCACCTACCCGGTGGAGGGCTTCCTGAAGTTCACCGATGGCACCGCCTTTCAGGTGATCAACGAACCCTCCTTTGCACCGCCCACGGGCACGGGCCGCCAATGGGGCCCTTTCCCCACCTACCCCGGCAAGGTGGTGTCCCAGGTGAATTTCAGGATTGGAGCTTCAGCTGATCAAGCAGCCACCGGTTTCACCTACCGGATCTCCGTGCAGGGCTGCAACTAAAGCAGGCTCCACCACAGGGCCTCGGCATCCGGGGTGATCGGCAGGGCCGTTGGGCCCAGATGGCTGATCGCCCTGCAGCCCAGGCTGTTGATTAAGAGGGCACCAGAGCTGCCCACTAGGGCGGTCTCGTCGAGGCTCTGCTCTCGGGCAATTCCCAGAACCAGGGCCCGTTGCCGCATGATCCCCGGCAGGCAGCCGCTGCTTAGGGGCGGGGTGATCCAGCCCGATCCCGAGCCAGATCCCGATCCCGATCGCACCATCAGGTTGGTGGTGGTGCCGCAGCTGAGCTCGCCATTGCTGCTAGGCAGCAGGGCGTCATCGGCACCGGCTGCTTGCGCTTGGCGGCGGGCCTGAATCGAGGGCCCATAGGCAAAGGTTTTGCACTGGCTCAGCAGACTGGTGGCACAACGCCTTTCGGTGGGGCTCACGATCACCCGCACCGGGTCGAAATTGGGTTGGTGGGGGTTGAGTTGCAGCCAAAAGCGGTGCGCACGGTTTGCCTCACTTGGATTGCTTGATTCCTCGGCCTCGGCTGGCGGGATGGCGATTCCCCTGCCACTCGTCCCATTGCCACCGTTTCCCCGGCTCCAATTGAGCCGGAGGGCGCCGCTGCTGATGCCGCTGCGGCTGATGGCCCCTTGAATCAGGGGCCCCACGGTGGCTTCGTCGGGCGGCTTGGCCAAGCCGAGCAGGGCGGCCGAGTGGTGCCAACGGCCCAGGTGCTCGGCCATTAAGCGGGGCTGGCCATCGAGGATCAGCACGGTTTCAAACAAGCCATCGGCGAGCAGCAGGCCCCGCTCGTTGATCGGCAGGGTCAGCTCGTTTGGGGAGCCCCACTGGCCATCGGGGACGGGATCGTTGATCCAGGCGATCGCCTCCGCGTCTGTCATGCCAAGGCCTCCAGCAGGGGTTGGAGTTTCCAGCCCATCTCCTCGGCTTCGGCGGCTGGATCGGAGTCGGTCACGATGCCGCAGCCGGCGTGCACCCGCAGCCGTTGGTCTTTGATCAGCACGGAGCGGATCAGGATGTTGCTGTCGAAGCTCCCATCGGGGCCCAGCCAAAACAGGGAGCCGCAATAGGGACCGCGGGCCACAGGCTCCAGCTCCGCCAGGCGCTGGCAGGCGCGAATTTTGGGTGCGCCGGTGATCGAGCCCCCCGGCCAGGTGGCGCGCAGCAGGTCCACCACCCCTTGGCCTGGTTGCAGCATCCCTTCCACCACCGAGGTGAGGTGGTGCACGTGCCGGTAGCTCTCCAACCCCACCAACTGGGGCACCTGAATCGATCCGCTCTGGCAGACCCGGCCCAGGTCATTGCGCAGCAGATCCACGATCATCACGTTCTCAGCGCGGTCTTTGGGGCTGGTGATCAGTTGGGCGGCTTCCGCCGCATCGGCTTGCGGGTCCTGGTGGCGGGGCCGGGTGCCCTTGATCGGCCGCGTTTCCACCAGGCCCTGGCCATCTACCTTCAGGAACCGTTCTGGGGAGCTGGACAGCACGGCCTCCCCTTGGGCAGGGCCTGCGGCGATGGCGAGCCCACCAAACGGCGCCGGGCAGGTGTGGCGCAGGCGCAGGTAGAGGCCGAGGGCATCGGGGGCCGAGGGGGTGTTGGCTTCGCAGCAGGCGGTGAGGTTGGCCTGGAAAATATCGCCTTGGTCGATCCAACGGCGGATCTGGGCCACCTGCTCGGCAAACCGGCTGGCGCTCGTGTGCCAGGTCCAGGCGTCGAGGGGAATGGCCGTGGCGCTGGTGGTTGCAGGCCCAGGGTTTGCAGCACCAGCACCTGGCCCAGCCTGGGTTGTTTCCAGGGCTGTGATCAAGCCAGCCATCTCCTCCAACCGCTGGGGTGCGGAGCCTTCCAGCCAAAGGGTTTGGCTCTGGTGATCCATCACCACGATCGGGTCGAACCGGGCCGCCCAAAGCACGGCCATGTCGCTGTCGGCCCAATGGCGGCCAGGCTCCACCCAAGCCCCTGCCTCGTAGGCCAACCAGCCCATCCATTGCCCGCCGCTGGCCTCGATGGCTGCGAGTGCTGCAAACGGATCGGTCGCTCCTGGGGTGCCGGGTAGGCCGCGGCACACCTGTTGGTCCAGGGGATGGACGCCGATCCGGCTCCACCGGCCCAGGCCGGAGCCATCGCCATCGAGCCAAACCAGCCCCTCGGCGCCGAAGTGGTGGGCCAGCTGCCGCACCAGATGGGTCGGTTCACACCAGGGCAGGGGGTACCGGATGGGACTTGGCTTGGTCAACGGCTTTGCAGGGTCAATGGCTGGACAGTGCCCCACTAGCGAGTTCGGGGTGGCCCGCCTCGATCAGGGCCGCATCGCGGATCCGGCAGCTGTCGCAGATCCCGCAGGCCTGGTCGCCGCCGCTGTAGCAACTCCAGGTGGCGTCGATGGGCACGTTTAAGCGCAGGGCCTCTCTCACGATTTCGGTTTTGCTCCAAAGCACCAGGGGTGCCCACAGCCGGGCCCCGTGGCCCTCGCGGCCGCTTTTGCTGGCCAGATCGGCCAGGCTTTGGAAGGCGCTGAGGTAGTCGGGGCGGCAGTCGGGGTAACCGGAATAGTCGACGGCATTCACGCCGAGCACCAGTTTGGTGGCCCCCCGGGCCTCCGCCAGGCTCAGGCCTAGGGCGATGAACACCGTGTTGCGCCCGGGCACATAGGTGCTGGGGATCACGCCGCTTTGGACACCATCGGTGGGCACGGCGATGGCTTGGTCCGTGAGGGAAGATCCACCCCAGCTGGCCAGGTTGACGGCGATGGTGTGGTGCTCGGTTAGCTGCAGGGCTTGGGCAACGGCCTTGGCCGCGAGCAGTTCCCGCCGGTGCCGCTGGCCGTAATCAAAGGAGAGGCCAATCACGGCAAAACCCGCCTCCATCGCTAGGGCTGCGGCCGTGGCTGAATCCAGCCCGCCGGACAACAGGGCAATCGCAGTGGGTTGGGGTGTGGGCAAGGGACTGGCAGTTGCCGGATCAATGGCAAAAGGCTGCCAGATCACCGTCAAGATGGGGTGAAACCGATGGTTTGGCTGTGAGTGTGCGTCTGAGGGTCTTCCCTGGTCTTGCCGTTGCCGCCCTGGCGGCCGTCTTGGCTGCGCCTGGGGCCCGGGCCATTCCGCGCCTGGATCTCAGCCCCTTCCCCCCAGCCGCTCCTGGGGAAACCCGTTGGGTGATTCAGCTGCCAGGCCTGCTTCCTTCCTCCAGCGATCAGGCCATCTCCGGCAACCCCCGCGATTGGCGGGTGCAGGTGATCGTGGGCCAGCTGGCCAAGGTGGACTGCAACATGCACAGCTTTTCTGCCCAGCTCCGCATCGAGAAGGGCAAGGCAGATCCGGTTGTTCCCTATCTGCGGGTGAGCGATGTGGGTCCGATGGCCTCCACCCGCATGGCTTGTCCCGCTGGTGAGCCCCTGCAAGAGAAGTTTGTGGCGATGGCGGGCCGGCCGTTTGTGATGCCATACAACGTCAGTCGGCCGATCGTGGTTTACGCCCCGAAGCCCCTTGTGGTGCGCTGGCGGCTCTGGAAGGCCGAGACCCAGGAGCGGCCCGCGGGCAGCTTTTAAGCGGGCCCTTCAACGACCCGACCCTCAGCGCACCCCCAGCCATTTGTGGCTCTGCAGGCTGAGCCGCCATTGGGGGTGCTGACGCACAAAATCGATCGCCAGGTTTTGGCCCCCGGGGCTCTGCCAGCCGGGTTGGAGGAGGAGTTCGGGGCCTGATTCAGCCCTGGCTTGATGGGCGGCGGTGGCCATGGCTTCTGCAAAGTCCAGATCGCTGGTGGTGTGAACGATCACCTTGAGCTCATCACAGGCCGCCAGCAGCTCTCGGCAGGGCGGGCGATGGGGTTTAGGGGAGAGGGTGATCCAGGCAAACTGGCCGCTCAGGCCATCGACGCCACTGGTCTCCAGGTGCAGGGGCAGGGGCTGACCTTGGCGATTGAGTACCTGGGCCGTGAGGGTGGCGCAGAGGTTGTCGAGGTTGTGGTGCAGGGGTTCGCCACCGGTGATCACCACAAAGGCTGCCCCCGCTTGGGCGGCGCTTCGCGCCTCCGTTGCTAGGTCTTCCGCCGGGCACAGGGGGTGGGCCTCGCTGGGCCAGGAGTGTTTGGTGTCGCACCAGCTGCAGCCCACCCGGCAGCCGCCCAGGCGAATGAAGAAGGCACTGCGGCCGGCATGGAGCCCTTCCCCTTGGAGGGAATGGAAGGTTTCTACGACGGGTAGGGCGTCCCTTGCGGTCAGGGAACTAGACGCTGGAGGGGCTGGCACTGGCACTGGCGCTTGGGCTTTGCTGCGCCTGCTGGGTGCGGAGCGCTTCTTGCGGCGACCTGGGCAGCCGTTGTTGGGCGGCTTCGGCCAAACCCCGGAAGAGGGGGTGGGGCTTGCCAGGCCTGGATAGGAATTCCGGGTGGTACTGGCAGGCCGTGAAGAAGGGGTGATCCTTTAATTCGATCAGTTCCACCAGGCGGCCATCGGGGGAGGTGCCACTGATCTCGTAGCCCGATTCCAGGAACAGGTTGCGATAGGCGTTGTTGAACTCGTAGCGGTGCCGGTGGCGTTCGTACACCACCTCCTCGGCATAGAGGCGGTATCCCATGGTGCCTGGGGTGAGCCGGCAGGGATAGACGCCCAGGCGCATGGTGCCGCCCAGGTCGACCACATCCTGTTGCTCGGGCAGCAGGTGAATCACCGGATGGGCTGTTTCGGAGTCGAGTTCAGCACTGGTGGCCCCGGTGAGACCGGCTTGGTTGCGGGCCCACTCGATCACGGCGCACTGCATCCCCAGGCACAGGCCCAAAAAGGGCACCCGTTGCTCCCGGGCCCAGCGGATGGCTGCCACCTTGCCATCGACGCCCCGGTGGCCAAAGCCGCCGGGCACCACCACCGCATCCATGCCGGCGAGCAGGGTTTCGGCGCCCTGGGTTTCGATTTGCTCGGCGCAGATCCAGTGCAGGTCGAGGGAAGCATCCACATCCAGGCAGGCATGGCGCAGGGCTTCCACCACCGAGAGGTAGGCATCGTTGAGCTGCACGTATTTGCCCACCAAGGCCACCTTGATGGCCGGGCCGGGGTTGCGCAGCTTGGTCACCAGCTTTTCCCAGCCCACCATGTCGCTGGGGTGGTTGGGGAGGTTGAGCACATCCAGCACCTCATGGCAGAGGTGGGCCTGCTCCATGGCCAGGGGCACCGCGTAGATGCTGTCGGCATCGAGGGCTTCGATCACCGCCTTGGTGGGGACCCCGCAGAAGCCGCCGATCTTGGCTTTGAGGTCATCGCTGATGGGCCGATCGCTGCGGCACACCAGGACATCGGGCTGGATGCCGATGGATCGCAGCTCCTTGACCGAGTGCTGGGTGGGCTTGGTTTTCAGCTCCCCTGAGGTGCCAATAAAGGGCAGCAGGGTCACGTGCACGTAGGCCAGGTCCTGGCGGCCCACATCGCCGCGAAATTCCCGGATCGCCTCCAGAAAAGGCAGGGATTCGATGTCGCCCACGGTGCCGCCGATCTCGGTGATCACCACATCGGCGTTGCTGTTGGCCGCCACCCGCTTGATGCGTTCGCGGATTTCGCCGGTGATGTGGGGAATCACCTGCACCGTGCCGCCGTTGTAATCGCCGCGGCGCTCCTTGTTGATCACCGATTGGTAGATCGATCCGGTGGTCACGCTGTTGAGGCGCGACATGGCGGTGTCGGTAAACCGTTCGTAGTGGCCCAGGTCGAGGTCGGTTTCAGCCCCGTCTTCGGTCACGAAGACTTCGCCGTGTTGGTACGGGCTCATCGTGCCCGGATCCACGTTGAGGTAGGGGTCCAGCTTGAGGATCGAAACGCTGTACCCGCGCGACTTCAGCAGCCTTCCCAAGCTGGCCGCCACGATGCCTTTGCCGATGCTGGAGACCACACCGCCGGTAACAAAGACAAATTTGCTCATGGCGCATCGGCTGATTCTTCAATCTACCGATAGCCACCAAAGGCCCCTCGGGCGCCCCCTCCCGCTGGGTTTCAGGCTTCCAGCAGGCTACGCAGCATCCAGGCGGTTTTTTCGTGGATCTGCAGCCGCTGGGTCAGCAGGTCGGCCGTGGGCTGGTCGTTGGCGTCGTTCACCAGGGTGAACAGGCTGCGAGCGGTGCGGGCGACGGCTTCATGGCCCATCACCAGCTCCCGCACCATGGCCAGGGCATTCGGTACGCCTTCGGTTTCCTGGATCGAGGCCAGGGCCGCAAAGTTGGCACCGCCAAAGGGGGCCGGGCAGCCCAGGGCCCGGATGCGTTCGGCGATCACATCGAGGGCGGTCCAGAGCTCGGTGTATTGGTCCATGAACATCAAATGGAGGGTGTTGAACATCGGTCCAGTCACGTTCCAGTGGAAGCCGTGGGTTTTGCCATAGAGCACGTAGCTATCGGCCAGCACCCTCCCCAGGCCGGCGGCGATCTCCTGGCGCTGAGCCTGGGAGATGCCGATGTCGATCGTGCCCATGGCGATGTTGTCGATCTCAAGGCAGCCGGAGGCGCTTGTCATGGTTGGTTGAGGGGCGATGGGACGGGTTTGGGCGGGAATTTAGGCCTCTTCGTCTTCCCAGGTGCTGGCCACATGCAGCTCGTCGAGTTGCTTGGTGGCGACCCCCCCTGGGGCACCGGTCATCAGGCAGCGGGCCTGCTGGGTTTTTGGGAAGGCAATGGTGTCGCGGATGGAGTCTTCGCCGGCGAGCAACATCACCATCCGGTCGATGCCGAAGGCCAGGCCGCCGTGGGGCGGGGCGCCCATGTCCAGGGCGTCCATCAGGAAGCCGAACTGCTGATTGGCCTCTTCTAAAGGCAGGCCAATGGTTTGGAGCACCTGGCGCTGCAGATCCGAGTTGTGGATGCGGAGGGAGCCTCCACCCAGTTCCAGGCCATTGAGCACCAGGTCGTAGGCCTGGGCGCGGGCGGTGGGCAGGGTGGCGGCCCATTGGCTGGGGTCGTCGCCCAGGTCGGCCGTGTTGGGGGCGCAGAAGGGATGGTGCAGGGCCTCGAGCCGGTTCTCCTCGGCGTTGAACTCGAACATCGGGAAATCCACCACCCACAGGAAGTTCCAGGTGCTGTTCTCCTTGTCGGGGGTGACCAGATTCAGCTCGCGGGCCAGGTATTGGCGCACCCGATCGAGGGCCTTGTTCACCGTGGCCGTGTCGCCGGCGCCAAATAGCAGCAGGGTGCCCGGTTGGGCACCGGTGCGCTCCAGCAGTTCGGCCTTGATCGCCTCCGAGAGGTTGTCTTTGATGGCGCCGATGGTGTCGATCTCACCGCCATCCCGCACCCGAATGAAGGCCAGCCCCCCCGCGCCTGCGGCCTGGGCTTCGCTGAACACATCGCCGCCTGGCTTGATCCGCACGTTGCTGATCGCCTCATTGCCGCCGGCCACGGCGATGCACTTGACCGAGCCCCCCAAGGCCACCGCGCCAGAGAACACCTTGAAGCCCATGTCTTTGACCAGGTCGCTCACGGTGGTGAGCTCCATGCCGTAGCGGGTGTCGGGCCTATCGGTGCCAAAGCGATCCATGGCCTCATGCCAGGTGAGGCGTGGGAAGGGCCTGGGCAGATCAACCCCTTTGACGGCCTTCCAGATGCTGGCGATCAGGGTTTCGTTGAGCTCGAGGATTTGCTCTTGATCCATGAAGCTCATCTCGATGTCCAGCTGGGTGAATTCCGGCTGGCGATCGGCCCGGAGGTCTTCATCGCGGAAGCAGCGGGCCACCTGGTAGTAGCGCTCGATGCCGCCCACCATCAGGAGCTGCTTGAACAGCTGGGGGGATTGGGGCAGGGCAAACCATTCGCCACCGCACACCCGCGACGGCACCAGGTAGTCGCGGGCGCCTTCCGGGGTGGAGCGGGTGAGGACGGGGGTTTCCACCTCGATGAAGCCCTGGTCCTCCAGGTGGCGGCGGGCGGCCTGGATGGTTTGGGCCCGCAGCCGCAGGTTGCCGTTCATGCGCTCGCGACGCAGATCCAAATAGCGGTGGCGTAGGCGCAGTTCTTCGCGCACCTGCTCGTCGTCGTGCACCGACACCTGGAAGGGCAGGTTGCCGCGCACGCTATTGAGCACCGTGATGGAGCTGGCCAGCACCTCGATGTGGCCCGTGGCCAGGCGGTCGTTGATCGATTCGGAGGGGCGTTTGCGCACCGTGCCCTCCACCTGGAGGACGGTTTCGTTGCGCAGGTGCTCAGCCACGGCGAAGGCTTCAGCGCTGAGGTCGGGGTCCACCGTGATCTGCACGCTGCCGCTGCGGTCGCGCAGGTCGATGAAGATCACCCCACCGTGGTCGCGGCGCCGATCCACCCAGCCGCAGAGCTGCACCGCTTGGCCGCTGGATTCACTGCGCAGATCACCGCACCCGTGGCTGCGCATGGAAAATTCCTTGAGGTCTGCAGGGATTTTCCCATGCGAACCCGTTGGATTCAGGCCCGCCGGTAGAAGGGGCGCTTCACCACCACGGCAGGCTCCGACTTGCCGCGGATTTGTACGGCCAGCTCCGTACCCAGTTTGGCGGCGGCGGGGGGCACATAGGCCAGGGCAATCGCTTCTCCCAGGCTTGGCGACCAGGTGCCACTGGTCACCTCCCCCACCACCTGATCGCTATGCAGCACGGGGTAGCCATGGCGGGCGATGGCGCGGCCCTGGAGCTTGAGACCCACAAGCCGTTTGCCCACCCCCTCGGCGGTTTGGCGCTCGAGCACCTCGCGGCCGATGAAGGGCTTGGGCATCTCCAGGTGCACCAGCCAGCCCAGCCCGGCTTCCAGGGGGGTGGTGCTGGCATCCATCTCCTGGCCATAGAGGTGCATGGCCGCTTCCAGCCGCAGGGTGTCGCGGGCCCCCAGGCCGCAGGGGGTCACCCCCTCACTGAGCAGTTGCTGCCAAAGGGCCAGGCCTGCGGCTCGATCCAGCAGCAGCTCACAGCCGTCTTCCCCGGTGTAGCCGGTGCGTCCCGCAAACGCCTGGGCCCCCGCGGCGGCCCCTTGGGCCGTGCCGTTGAGGCTGAGATCGCGGTGGCCAAAGCGGGGACAGCCGCTGAGGCTTGCGCCGCTGAGGGCTTCCAGCCTGGCCATGGCTTCGGGTCCTTGCAGCGCCAGCAAGACGCCATCGCCCTTGCGATCGGCGATCGTGATGCCGGCCGGTTCGAGCTGGCTGCGCAACCAGGCGGTGTCAGCTTCGGCGCAGGCCGCATTGATCACCAGCAGCAGTTCGGCTTGGCCATCCCTCTGGCCCCGGTCGTAGACGATCAGATCGTCGCGGATGCCCCCGGCTGCGTTGAGGAGCACGGTGTAGCAGGCCTCCCCAGGGCCGATGCGGAACAGATCGGTGGGCACCAGGGCCTGGAGGGCATCCTTGGGACCAGCACCGCGCAGGGTGATCACCCCCATATGCGAGATATCGAACACGCCGCAGCTGCTGCGCACGGCCTGGTGCTCGGCGACCAGGCCGGCAAATTGCACGGCCATCTCCCAGCCGGCAAAGGGCACCATCCGCCCGCCGGAGGCTTGGGCGGCTTCAAACAGGGCGGTTCGCTTGAGGGGTCCCGCAGAGGGATCGGCCAAGGGGCAAGGCAGGCGGCTTGGCCTGGATCCTATGGAGACGGGCCAGCCGTACCGACGGGCGGGGCACAGAAGCTTGGGCGGGATTCGGTGGAAAACTGAAGTTTTCCAGGGATGTTGCAGCAAACGCGCTGCAATTTTGCCCTTGTGAAGCAATCCACACCCTGGGGGTGGCCATGGGCGTTGTAATAAGGATGAACACAATTCGTTGTTCCGGAGCCGCCTCTATTGGTCACAGCACTTGCAATCACCCCCCCCATTGAGCTGATGGCGGCCCAGGTCGACTGTGAAGTGCTCACCTTGCCTACCGGCGCCAAGCTGTTTTCCCGGGGTGCCCCTGCGGATTCCATCTACGCGGTGCGTCGCGGGATCGTTGAGGTGGTGGGCGAAGGCGGCGAGAAACTTTGCTATCGCCCCGGCGAGTTTTTGAGCTACCAGGACATCGTTTGGTTTGTGGGCACCTATCGCAACGAGGCGTTTGCCCGCACCCCCGTGGAAGTTCTGCGCCTGGAGCGGCTGCGCTTTTTGAACCTGCTCCACAACCATCCGACCCTGGCGGTGTTGTTGATCAGCCAGCAACACGAGCGCCTGAGGGAGCAGCGCACCAGCGGCACCTGCTGCTACTGAGTACGGCTGCTCCAGTTTGCTCTGGAGGGAGCTTGCTCAGGCCGTCAGGGCGCGCTCCACATAGGCAGGAATGGCGTTGAAGGCCCCCTGCTGCCAGCGGGGCGACCAAATCTCACAGCCACTGGCTACGGCCGCGGCGCGCTCGCTGTTTGGCTCGAGGTAACGACGGCCGTCCGTGGCGGCGAACGTCCAACTCCACCAGCCACTGGGATACATGGGCACCCAGCCGTAGAGGGGATCAGCATGGCCGAACACCTCCCGGATCAGGCGCACGGTGTCGATGTGCACCTGGCGGAAGGCTTCTGGGGATTCGCTTTGGGTGGCAAACACGCCACCGGGTTTGAGGATGCGGCGGCAGTGCTCAAAGAAGGCGCGGTTGAACAGGCCCTCGGCCGGTCCGGCGGGATCGGAGCCATCCACCAGCACCACGTCGTAGCTGGCATCGGCGGCGGCGGCCGCCCAGGCGATGCCGTCCCCCACGGTGAGATGAAAGCGGGGATCGTTCCAGCAGCCACCGCCAATCGAGGGCAGGTACTGCTGGCTCCACTCCACCACTAGGTCGTCGATTTCGACCATGTCCAGGTGCTCGACCCCGGGGTGCCTGAGGCACTCGCGGGCGGTGCCGCCGTCGCCCCCGCCGATCACTAGCACCCGGGCCAGGTTTTCAGCGCTGCAGAGGGCGGGGTGAACGATGGCTTCGTGGTAGTGGCGTTCCTGGCGCTCGGCGGTCATCCAGCAGCCATCCAGCAGCAGCCCTTTGCCGTAGCGGACGCTGTCGATGATCGTCACCTTCTGGAAGGGAGAGTCCTGTTCGGCGACCACCGTGCCTTCGAGGCCATAGCGCACGCCATCGAAGGTTTCATCGATCCAGCCCATCGCCCTTGCAGTAGCTGCCTCCAGCTAAGCGCTTCGGGGGTGTAGCGCCCAAGACATCGCCCTGGCAGGCTCAAGCCATGGCAGCTTGGCGACCCATCGGTGATCTGCACGTGAGCGCCGCCGTGGTGATCCCAGCGGCGGAGTTGCAGTGGCGATTTTCCAGGTCTTCCGGGCCAGGGGGCCAGAACGTCAACAAGGTGGAGACCGCCGTCGAGCTGGGCTTTGATCTGGAAGGCACCAGCGCCATCGGTCCGTTCCAAAAACAGCGGCTGCTGGAGCGGCTGGGATCCCGGTGCGTGGCTGGTTGCCTGCGGGTTGCGGTCTCCGAGCATCGCTCCCAGTACCAGAACCGCGAGCTCGCTATGCAGCGCCTGGGCGATCTACTGCGGGAGGGGTTGAAGCCGCCTCCAAAGCTTCGCAAGCCCACCAAGCCCACCCGGGGGGCGGTGAAGCGGCGTTTTGAGGCAAAGAAGCAAAAAAGTCAGGTCAAACAGGCCAGGCAACGCCCTCGCTCCATGGACGATTAGGGACTGCCCAGCCTGGTCCCATGAGGCATGGAGAGAACAATGAAATCAGTAAAGTAAGGAGGGATACATCTAGATGCACCCCTGGGCACGCTTTGTCCTGTGGGGATGTCGCTGGAAGCGGCAAAAATATTGTGATAAATTCACTGTCTATGCCAGTCTGTTGTGCAAGAGTTGCAGTCTGAATTTACGTCTCGAGAAAAAGTTCTTATCGGTTCAGAAGAGTGGTGTAATTGGCCCAATGCTGGCCTCCATGCCATCCGAGCCAGGGTTG
>Ga0310323_10010_pt1 | contig 54020 bp, 56 predicted proteins | sample LakEriER3TotalD7_FD_195537 | JGI IMG/M metagenome (GOLD analysis project Ga0310323, IMG submission 195537) | Enriched freshwater cyanobacterial communities from Lake Erie, Ohio, United States - ER36.Total.D7 (v2) (version 2) | ecosystem: Environmental > Aquatic > Freshwater > Lake | place: USA...
GGCTTGGCTTTGGGGGCGGCAGGTGAGCTGCTCTCAACCGGCTGGGGGGCAGAACTGGCGGAATCGCTCACCGTTACAGGCCCTCAAGGGATCACTTTTGCAGTTTAGACAGTGCCCAGTGAGGCAGTGCCCAGCTAAAAGCATCCAACTAGACGGAACCAGCTCGCTGGGTGAGGGTGCCCCCAGACCCAGGAGGTGGCGAGCTTTTACCAGTCGTCGCTGGCGGCCTGATCCCAGCCATCGCCTACGGCGGTTGCTTTGGCCTCAGGGGCGTGGCTAGGGGAGGCGCTGGCGGTTGGGGCTTTGCGAATCACCCGAAAGGGCACGGCCACCGTGGGTGCTGGATCTCCTGGCGCCCGGGATGGACCTGCTTGAAATGGGTTCCGTGATGGCCCGTTGGATCGTTCTTTGGATTGGCCCTTGGCTGGATCCTGTGCTGGGCCCTTGGCTTGCCTCTCACCATCTGGCCAGATCTCGTCGTCGGGTCCTACGGAGTAGTTGGTGGGCCGACCGGTTTGGCGGTTGACTTGGCGGCCGGTGGACATGGATTGAGCTCCCGGGCCCAGGCGCAGGGCAAGGCCGGTAGCGGCCGCACTGATGGCCGCACCGCCTCCGGCGGCGATGCTCAGCCATAGCCCGATCGATAGGGTTGGTGAGGTCCAGGTGAGTAGGCGCAGGGCCACCAGCGGCCGTGGGTTGATCGCCCCAACCAACACAACGACTAGCAACGGAGCCAGCAGGGGAAGCAGCAATAGCCGTTGCAGCAGAAGCACAGCAGGGGTATCGGGTTGGGGCTACTCGGCCTGATCGGCTTGTGCTGAGTTTGGGCGGCCTAGGGCTCCCTGCCAACGGTTGAGGTGGCCCAGGTCGTAGCCGAGCACGTCGAAGACGCGGATGACTAAGAAATCCACCATGTCTTCAATGGACTGGGGCTGGTGGTACCAGGCAGGCACGGGGGGCGCGATGCGGGCTCCAGCTTCAGCCAGGGTGGTCAAATTGCGCAGGTGGATCAGGTTCCAGGGGGTTTCCCGCGGACAAATCACCAGGGGTCTGCATTCTTTGAGGTGCACATCGGCGGCCCTTTCCACCAGGTCCAGGGCCACCCCCGAGGCGATCCGCCCCACCGTGCCCATCGAGGCGGGCAGTATCACCATCCCCTTGGTGCGAAAGCTTCCGCTGGCGATTCCCACCGATTGGTCATTCCAGCGATGGCAACGCAGATGGCCGCCTGCCATCCCCGTGCGGTCCCGCCAAAAGGCTTCCTGGGCTCGCGGTTCCAGGGGCACCCGGATGCCGAGCTCGGCTTGCCACACACCAATGGCTCCCTTGGAGGTCACCACTTCCACGGTTTCACCGGCCTCCAGCAACAGCTGGAGCGCCCGCTGGGCCAGGGGTTGGGCCGAGGCCCCTGAGATGGCTAAAACAATGGGATCTGCCGCGGGCACAGCGTTCAGGCCTCGGTGATCACGGGAATGGGGGCAAAGGGGTCGTCTTCGCCGCCGAAGGATTCGGATGCGCTGGCTTCGTCCTCAGCCCCCTCGGGTAAGACGACGGCTAGATCAATTTGATGGCGCAGGGGATCAACCTTTTGGATCTCCACTTCGACATGGTCGCCGAGCCTGTAGGTACGACGGTTTTTGCGGCCCACGAGGCGGTTCTGGCGGGAGCGGTACTCGTACCAGTCGTCCTTGAGGGAACTCACGTGCACCAGGCCTTCCACCTGGGAGGGGGGCACCTCCACAAAGAAGCCGTAGCTCTGAACGCCACTAATCACGCCTGGCAACACCTGGCCCACCAAAGGTTCGGCCTGCCGTGCCTGGGCCATCGACAGCAAATCCTTGTGGAGTTCGGCCATGAAACGCACCCGGCCGTTGAGCCGTTGCACCAGGCCATGCTCGAGGGCGTCCTTGTAAGGAGTTAGGCCACTGGGGGCTAGCAGGGGCCAATCGATCGCGCCGAGGCAGGCGTCAGAGCTGAGGTCAACACTGGTTTTGTGGCGCACACTGGGGCGATCCTTGCCTTCGGTGAGCAGGAGCACCAAAACATGCTGGTTCCAGAGATCGGCGTAATGGAGAGCCGGTGAGCACCAGGGGGCCAGGGCCGCACCGTCGCCCATGAGGCCAGCGAGGGCATGGTCACCGGTCTCGCTCGCTAAAAGAATCGGCTTGAGGGCTCCTTGCAGTTGCTGTTGCAAGGCCCGGTTGCGATCGGTGGTGGCAAAAGCAGCGGCCAATTCGGCAGCGCTGGCATCACCCTCTTCGCTGAGTTCCAGGGGAATATCGAGGGCCAGGGCCGCCCTGGCAACGTCGTTGAGGTCGCTGGGATCCGCAGCGGCGTTGGTTCCAAACAGCGCCGGCAGGGAGAGGGCTGCCAGGTGTTGGCCTAGGGCCCGTTCTGCCACCAGAACGCACTCCCGCAGCAGGGCCATGGGGTGGTGCATCGGCAGTTGGACAAACCAGCCATGCAGGGGGCTGTCTGGGCCAGGAATGGCCAAATCGCCCAGGCTGTCAATGGCGGGCAGACCAAGATCCAGGTCGATGGATCCTTGGGAGAGCCGTTGCTGGTGCAGGAGTTCCGCCACTGCCACCAGGTTTTCCAGTTGTTGCTGGTGGTCCTTGATGGCTTTCAGAGCTGCCGGCACCGTGCGGCTCTTGGGCTTGCGTTCCGCCAGGGCGGTCAGGGCCGCTGCATCAACCGTGGCAACGGGTTTGATCCGACTCCGGCTGAAGCGGTAATGCTCCAATGTGCCTTCGCCATCGAGCTCAAGGGCTACGGAGAGGGCGTCCTGGTCCTCGCCGGCACTGAAAGCTGCCGCCTTGGCGAGGGCGGTTGGGAGCAGGGGGAGCCACTGGCGACCCACACAGAGCGCCTCGCCCTGGTCGCGTAGCCAAAGGTCGAGGGCGGAGCCCAGGCCCACCCGCTCAGCAACGGCTGGGCTGTGCACCCAAAGGGTCCAGCCACCTTCCCGTTCTTCCAGGCAGATGGCAGTCCCACCAGGGGCCTCCTTACCCGACCATCCCTGGAGTATGAGCGCGGGTTGGGTGGTGAGGTCGGCGCGGTCCTTGGGGGCTAGGGCTTTCAGCGTGGCCCGTGGTGCAGCGGCGCGTTCATGCAGGTGATGCTTGGTGAGGAGAAGGTCGAGATCGGCGGCCTCCCCTCCCTTGACGGGCAGCTGCCTGGCCACGTGGCCCTGGGGCGAAAACTGGCCAACGGGATAGCGATCCACCAAGACTTCGACCACGGAGGTGCGCTCTGGATCGAGGTGTTGGGCATCGCCTTCGGGCAGCTCAATGCTGGTCAGCAGCCTGTCGTCGAGGGGAGTTGCCACCAGGCGGGACTCTTGCTGTTCCACCTGGGCGAGCAGGGAGGCCGTGCGGCGCTCAAGAATGCATTGGACCCCACCTTCGGGGGAGCGGCGGCGGCCCCCTTCGCGGGTCACTTTCACCAGCACCCGGTCGCCATTCCAGGCGTGGTTGAGCTGGTGGTCGCGGATGTAAATGTCCTCGCCGCCGTCTTCCCGCAGGGCGAAGCAAAATCCCTTGCTGGAGCACCGCAACCGGGCTGGAATCAATTCCGGGTCTTCCCGGCGCTGGATGCCGTCTTCAACTTCCTGCACCACCCCAAGCTTGATCAGGCCATCCACACCGATCCGCAGTTGCTGCTTTTCGGCTTTTTGGCTCAGGCCGAGGGCCTTTTCCAGCTTGGCAATCGGTAGGGCTTCTTCGGCGGGAAGCTGGTCGAGCAGGTCGGCGACCGTGAACTTCATCGGCTTGGTCAGCTGGTTGGAGGGGGACCACCGCGAGAGGCCCCAAAGGGCGCAGCATGGTGGGAAATGGGGCAGGGCAGTCTGGGCTCGGAGCGATGCCCACGGCCGCCAGGCCTTTGGTCACTACTTTAGGGGGTCTGCGGACCCTTCAGTTTCTGCCTCGTCTACAACCTCTGCGCCGGTGCTGGAGCGTTGGATGAGGCGCACTCCAATCACGAGAAATCCCACCGAGGCAGCCAACTGCAGGGCATTGGTTGGGATCACCGCCGACAGGGAACCTCCAGCGGCAGCCCCGAGCAGGCTGGCCAAGACCAAGGCCGCGGAGCTGCCAGCAAACACGGCCCCGGGCCGGGCTGAGGTGCCGCTGATCGTGACGATCGCCAATTGGGTTTTATCGCCCAATTCGGCCAGAAACACCGTGACAAATGTAGAGGCGAGGAGGGGGAAGTCCATGGTCGGGGTTCAAGTCAATGGTTCTTGGTCAAGTCAGGGGAAGGGATTCGGGTACAAGGGCCACGACCGCCTGCCGTCCCAGCCAGAGGCCTAGGGCCACCATCAAGATCCCGGCCAACCGTTCCAGTTGTTGGGGGGGCATCAGTTTGGAGAGCCATCGGCCCAGCAGAACGCCAACCAAACTCGAGCAGATCAGGGCCAGGGATGCCCCAATGAACACCACCCCAGGCTTGCCGGACTGGGCTGAAAGCAACAGGGCGGCCAATTGGGTCTTGTCGCCCAATTCAGCCAAAAAGACCGTGGTGAAGGTGGTGATGAAGGCCACGCCCCAGGCGGGTGCCGAACCGTTCTCCGGGATTGGGGTCCCCCCTTTGTCTGGTTGGTCTTGTTGAGCTGACAGGACTGGTTGAGCTGGTTCCTGGTTCGGGCTGGCTTCGGGATCGGGACTCATGGCTGCCGGCGAATCGCCCTGAGGAATCGGCGCATCACCCTGCCACGGCCGCCATGCTCGCTGCGGATTTGTTGCTTGCAGCAGGCAATGGCGAAGCCATCGGCATCGTCTGGATCCCCGTCTGGGCTATCTCCAAAGAGGCTCATTAAGTTGCTGACGCGGCAGAAATCGGGGCGGGTTTCGTAAATCCGGCAGCTGCGGGAACCGGTGTTGAAGTGGATGCACCATCCATCGGCTCCCACCATCGAGAGGTAGAGCTCCCGCTGGGATTCGCTCAGGGCCCCAAGGGTATCTTGGCGTTCGCCCGGATCCAATCGACAGCACGACCCGCACTGGCTAATGCACTGCCATCGCTCTTCGGTACCAGCCATCCCAGTTGCTTCGGCTTCCGTCTATTCAGTCACAACGCAAGGTTCGCTGTGACAAGCCATCACCGTTAAGACGTGACAAGCCATCACAGTGGCGACCGGACCCTTGTGGACAGCCCTGCGGGGCTTCTATCCTGATTGCAGCGCTAACGAACCGGATTCCCATGGGCATCGACATTCATCTGATCGCCAACTTTGCGGCCCTTGCCCTGATTACCCTTGCCGGCCCAGCCGTGATCTTCCTGCTCTTCTACCGCCGCGGAGCTCTTTAGGCCAGACGAACGGGCCCGCGAGCTCCCCTAAGCCCGGTATCCCCCTAGGGTACCGGGCTTTTGATTGGCTTTTTGCCCAGACCCCAAAGGGCGTGATAGATGGGCTCTGGCTGGATTTTGCGCCCAACCAAAGCTCCAATCACGGCGCTCAGCAGCATGCCGAAGAGCCATTGCTGATCGCCCATCATCCGCAGGGAAAACAGAATCGTCATCAAGGGCAGTTGGGTGGCGCCGGCTAGGCCGGCCGCCATACCAAGGGCCAATCCCAATTGACCATTGCCCCCAAGCAACTCAAGGCTGCCACTGCCAAAGACGGCGCCAATGGCAAAGGCCGGATCGATCAGCCCCCCAGGAATTCCGGCGCCGAGGGCCAGCACCGGAGCCACGAGCCTGGCGGCAAGCAGGAGTAACCAGCCGATCACATCGATCGGAGATCCGGGTACGGGCAGGCTTCCGCCATCGCCCAGCAGGTGGCCCATCAGAGCTTCGCCATCGCCGCCACTGAGGCCACCGCTCAGTACCGCAATCAGGGCCAGGCAGCCCCCAAGGGCGACCCCCCAGGCGAGAGGCCTGCGGTTGACCTTGGGCCGCAGCCAAGCCGTTACTGAAAACAGAAGCCGGGCAAACAATCCGCCAAGCCAGCCCCCCACCAAGCCCACGGGAAGGGCAAGGACCAGCTGCACCCACTCGGCTTCCGGGTCCTGGATCAGGCCCAGGATGAAGACCGGCGTGCCAGTGAGGTTGCTGACCAGCGCAGCCGTGAGGCAAACCACCAGGGCCGGCCACACAACCGAGGGCAGGAAGCGCCCTGTCAGCTCTTCAAACACAAAAACCGTGCCCATCAACGGGCTGTTGAAGCCGCCAGCGAGGCCTGCTCCGGCGCCAATGGTCACCAGGTTGGTTTCGCTGAACCCGGCCAATAGCCGTGGGAAGCGTTTCTTGAGGGCTAGGGCCACGGAGGCACCCACTTGCACCACGGGACCTTCCCGCCCCAGGGGCATCAGGGCAAGGCTGGCAGCGGTCCAAAGCGAGAGCCTCTGAATCGTGGGTTTCAAGCCAAGCAAGGTGCTGGCTGAACCTGGCTCCTCAATGCTCTCGATAGTTTGGGGTATGCCTGAGCCGGCACCGGCTTTGAAGCGCCCTGCCTGGAGCCACAGCAACACGGGCATCACCACCAGGGGCGCCAGCGCTTGGCCCAGGTTGCCCAGGTGCCACGCCTGATTGTTGAAACCGGGCAAACCATGCAGGAGCTGGGCCTGCCAGCTATCAACAATGTTGAGGGGCAGGCAGGCCAACCCAACGGCCCCACCAAACAAAACCAGTTGCAGCAGAGTGGCCAGCGGACGTTTCAGACGAACCGACCTGAAGGGGTCGTCCTTGGGTTGCCCTTCCTCGGATGGTTTCTCGTTTAAAAGCTTTGCGTTCAAAAGCGAATCCATCAGGCCACCAAACCCAGGGCCATGGCGGCCTCTTGAAGCAGGGAACGAATGTAGGGATGTTGCTCCATTGCGGCATTGTTGCTACGGATCTCCCCACCGGCGGCATTGCGCACGACCCATCCATCCCCCTCGATGCGACACCAATAGGTGCGCTCGCGCCGCCTGAGCACCACGTCCCTGGTGCCATCGGCCCCCGTGTTGGGCCGAACCCCGACCAGCTCGAGCTGCAGTCGGGGCTGGCCTTGCCAGGAGTCCAGCTTCAAGCGGTAGGCCACGTCCACGCAGGCTGGCAAGTTGGCTTCCCCTTGCCAGCGCCATCCCATGGCCCGTAGCTGGTTCGCCTGCTGTTCCAATTCCAATTGGAGGTGTCCCCCCCGCAGCAATTTCTGGGACACCACGCGGCAGCCAGCACTCCAAAACAAGGGCTGGGGATGGCCGATCCCAAAGGGTTCGAGCCGTTGCAATTGGTGGTAGAAATCGCGGTCGATCTGCTCGAAGCGCAGCAGGGCTTCGGGCTCAACCGGGTTGCCCCTGCCGGTTGTTTCCAGCCAACTCTGGGCCAGACCATTGAGCTGCTCATGCAATTCGGCAACCTTTTCGGCCTTGATGGTGAATCCACCGGCGGCGGGGTGGCCCCCAAAGCGCTCGAGGAGCGGGGCGCATTGCTTGAGAGCCTGATCCACCGCAAATCCCTTGGGTGAGCGCACCGAGGCCCGCAACCGGCCATTGCCTTCGCCGGCCAAAAGGGCAGCCGGAAGGCCAAAACGATCGACCAGCCGGGCCGCCACGATGCCGATGACGCCGTGGTGCCAGTGGCTTTGGGCCAGCAACAGAAACGGGGGGCGTTGGGGGCCATCGGCGTCCAAGAGGGCCAGGGCTTCCGCTTCGATGGCACTGCAGAGTTCGCGCCGTTGCCGGTTCAGGCCTTCACACTCCCGGGCCAATTCCTGGGCCCTGTTGTTGTCCTGGGTGGTGAGCAGCTCCACAACCAACTGGGGATCCCCCAGGCGCCCCACCGCATTGATCCGGGGCGCGATTTGGAAACCCACGGCCTGGGCATCGAGGGGGCTGTCGTCGAGCCCGGCCAATTGCTGCAACGCTTGCAGGCCCGCCAGGGGGCTCTTGACCAGGTGGGGCAGCCCATCGATGAGCCAGCGACGATTCACCCCCACCAAGGGGGCCATGTCGGCGATGGTGCCGATGCAAAAAAGGTTTCGGGCCACTTCGAGCCCGTCTTGACTCTTGAGGCTTTGGCAGAGGGCTGCTGCGAGCACATAGGCCAATCCAACACCCGCCAAACCCCGGTAGGGCGAATCAACTGGGGTTCGCTCCGGATGCAGGAGGGCCAGGTGTGGTGGCATCTGGGTAGGGAGCGTGTGGTGGTCCGTGAGGATCACCTCCACGCCCAGCTCCTCGGCCCTCTCCAGGGCTTCTTGGGCAGAAACCCCATTGTCGACGGTGATCAGTAACCGGATCCCCTCGGCCGCAAGCCGGTCCACCATGGCGGCATTCAGGCCATAGCCCTCCTCCATCCGGCTGGGAATGGCTGCAACCGGTTGGGCCCCTAACCGTTGCAAGACCCCCACCAGCAAGGCCGTGCTGGTCATGCCATCGGCGTCATAGTCGCCGCAGATGGCCAGGCTCTCTCCCGCCGCACAGGCCCCTTGCAGCCGTTTGACCGCCTTGGCTAGGTCGGGAAAGTGGCCCTTGGCAGCTGGAGCGCTTGGTGGATCGAGCAGGGCATCAATGGTTTCGGCCGTGCAAAAGCCCCGCCGCCACAAGAGGGCCAGCAGGGGGGCGGGCAAGGCGGCCTTGCCTGGGCCATTGAGGGCTTCCAGGCTGCCGTCGAGCGGCAGGGGAGTTGGCAATTGCCAGCGTTGCTCGTGGAGCGCAGGGAGCAACGGATAGGGGGCAAGGATTTGGCCATTCTGCGGCGCCACCCCAGCACCGACATCCCCGTAGTTTGGGCCCATTCGCGCTGCTGCCGATGGGGTTTGCTGCCCTGCTGTGGGATGTCGACGGCACCCTCGCTGAAACCGAACGCGATGGCCACCGCAGGGCGTTCAACCGGGCCTTTCGCCAGGCGGGTTTCTCGGCCCATTGGGATGTCGATCGGTATGGCGACCTCTTAGCCATCACCGGAGGCGCGGAGCGCATTGGCGCCTATCTCACCAGCGTGGAGGGCCAGCCCCCCGATCCCAAGCGGGTGGCAGCGCTCCATGCCAGCAAGCAACGCCATTACGCCGACCTGGTGGCGGAGGGGGAGTTGGCGCTACGCCCTGGGGTGCGCCAACTCATTAGAGCGGCGGCGGCGGCGGGTTTACGCCAGGCGATCGTGACCACCAGTGGCCGAGGGGCGGTCGATGCCCTGGCGAAGCAACTTTTCGCGGACCTGCTCGGGGCCTTTGATGTCTGGGTTTGCGGAGGGGATGTGACCCGCAAAAAACCCCATCCCGAGGCCTATCGCTTAGCCCTGGAGTTGCTGGAGCTGGACCCCAGAGAGGCCTGCGCCATTGAAGATTCCAGCGCTGGCCTAAAGGCCGCCCTTGGGGCCGGGCTGCCCTGTGTGGTGAGCCTGAGCCACTACAGCGCCCAGGAACCAGGTGAGCGTTTTGCGGGAGCTGCTGCCGTCGTCGACCAGTTGGGCGATGGGGCCGAGGTTCTCCAGGGGCCGCCTTGCCAGGATGGACGAATCACGCTCTCCTATCTGGAGTTGTTGCGGTGAGTCGCCTGCCGATCCAGTCCACCAGGTTTCAGCGGTTTAGTGAACGGCTGACTGCCGTGGTGCTGGGCAACTGGCTGGGCAACTGGCGCCATCGCAGCTCCGTGCTCCTGGCGCTGCTGGTGGGGTTTTACTTCGGCAACAATCTGACGGCTTTTTTGCTGATCAGTTTCCCTGGAGGGCGCCCGGCCCTGGTTTTGGCCCTGGTCGTGCTGCTCGAACTGGTTGTGCGTCTGCGAGGCCGCTTGGTCTCCCAAACCCCTGGCCTCGCCTGGGTGATCACCGACAACCTGCGCCTTGGTTTGGTTTATGCCGTGGTGCTTGAAGCCTTCAAGCTCGGGTCTTGAGCGGAGAATCTCGCTGCGGTCTCTGCCCCAAAGATCTGTTAGCCACTGATCCGGCGCAAAAGGTTGTGGCCTTGGATCCCCTGTTGCTGGAGGGGTTCGCCATGCCCATGCTCACCCAGGTGGAAGGGCTGGTTGGCTCGTGCCAGCGCCCTGTGCTGGCGCTCAATGGCCCGGTGGGGGCGGGTAAAAGCCGGTTCTCTCAGCAACTGATTGGCCTAGCAGAAGCCCGCGGTTTGCGGTTGGCGGTGGCCTCGATCGACGATGCCTATTTGCCGTGGGAGCAGCGTCTGGTGGCCATGGCGGGTAATCACTTCGGGGTGAATCGGGTGCCTCCAGGTAGCCACGATGCCCCCCTGCTGGTGGAGCGGCTGAAGTTGTGGCAATCGGGGGGGGCGCTGCAGCTCCCCCGGTTCGAAAAAACCCTGCGCGATGGCGCCGGTGATCGCGTGGTTGAAGCCCCGTTCAGCGCAGCAGGTTCCACCCCCGATGCCCTGGTGCTCGAGGGCTGGCTGATGGGTTGCCGGCCCCTCGGTGTCGCCGGCCTGCGGGCGGCTGGGGTTGCCTGTGGCATGGAGTTGGCAGCGGGTTTGGCACCATTGCGGGCCGAGGAAGCGACCTGGCTGCCCCACTGGGATCGCCAGCTGGAGGCCTATGGCCCGCTCTTTGATCTGTGTGATTGGCTGTGGTTGCTGCGTCCCGTGGATTGGGGTTTACCGACGCGTTGGCGTTTTCAAGCCGAAGCCCGGCAGCGGCGCCTGCAGCGCCAACAGCACAAAGCCGACGGCTGGCTTAAGCCAGAAGAGCTTGTTCGGTTGGTGCGCTCAAGCCTGGCGTCGCTACCACCACGGCTCTATCAAGACCCATTAACGGCCCTAGCAAAAGCCTCCGCCCAACTCAATGGACGGAGGCGCTGCATCAACATTGAAATTTGAGGGTTGAATTCAGCTTTCGCTGTCTTCGGCCTCTTCATCCATGGGATAGACGAAGCCTTGGGCCCGACCACTCAAAACGGCCTTGCCGATTGAGAGGGCCTTTTGGGCTGCGATAGCAGCCTTGCCTTTCCAGGTGGCATGGCGCTGGTTGCGCTTGCCCTTGGAGGTTTTCTTCTTGGGAACAGCCATCCCAGATCACTCATACCAAACACTGATCTTCCGCTGCAGCCTTGCCTTTCGTCAAATGGCTAAGCTCCGATCAAAGTCGGTTTTTAGTGAGCGACAGCCTTTCTCCTGCGCCGGACCCTGTTCCGGCCCCCGTCCCTTCGGGCCTGTTCAAGGCGATTCAATCACCTGCTGGGAAGTCATCTGCTCCAGTTGCGCCGTCCTACAGCGATTTGCTGCGGGATTTACGCGGCGGAAAGGTGAAGGATTTGGAGCTCTCCCTGCGGCAGCGTGAGGTGCGGGTGCGCTTCGAGGATGGCCGCCAGACCCAGGTGCCGGTCTTCAGCAACGACCAGCTCTTGCTGCGCAGTGCGGAGAAGGCCAAGGTGCCCCTCACCGTGCGGGACGACCGCCAGGATGGCGCCATGGCCGGCCTGGTTGCCAATGGCCTGCTGGTGCTGTTGTTGCTCGGCGGTTTAGCCCTGCTGATCCGCCGTTCCGCCCAGGTGGCCAATCGGGCCATGGGCTTTGGCAGTAGCAAGCCCAGGCTCCAGGCCGAGGGCAGCGTGGCTGTGCGCTTTGAGGATGTGGCCGGAATCGCCGAGGCCAAAGAAGAACTCTCCGAGGTGGTCACCTTCCTGCGCTCGCCTGAACAGTTCACCGCTGTTGGCGCCAAGATCCCCAAAGGAGTGCTCCTGGTGGGGCCTCCGGGCACGGGAAAGACCCTTTTGGCCCGGGCGATTGCCGGTGAGGCCGGCGTCCCCTTTTTCTCAATGGCAGCCTCGGAGTTCGTCGAGATGTTTGTGGGGGTTGGTGCATCGCGGGTTCGCGACCTCTTTCTCAAGGCGAAGGCGAAGGCGCCCTGCATCATTTTTATTGACGAAATTGATGCGGTCGGTCGCCAGCGCGGCGCTGGGATTGGGGGCGGCAACGACGAGCGGGAGCAGACCCTCAACCAATTGCTGACCGAGATGGATGGCTTCGAGGAGAACTCGGGCGTGATCCTGCTGGCCGCCACCAATCGCCCGGATGTGCTCGATTCAGCCCTGATGCGACCAGGCCGCTTTGACCGACGCATCACCGTGGATTTGCCTGACCGCCGTGGTCGCGAGGAGATTCTTTCGGTCCATGCCCGCACCCGGCCCTTGGCCGAATCGGTTTCCCTGGCTGAGTGGGCTAGCCGCACTCCAGGGTTCTCCGGCGCTGACCTCGCCAACCTGCTCAACGAAGCGGCCATCCTGACGGCCAGGCGCCACCTAAGCCAAATTGATGAATTGTGCCTCAGTGGTGCCCTCGAGCGCATCACCATGGGCCTGACGGCATCCCCCCTGCAGGACAGTGCCAAAAAGCGATTAATCGCGTACCACGAAATTGGCCACGCCCTGCTCACCAGTCTGGTGCCCCATGCCGACAAACTCGACAAGGTGACCCTGCTACCGCGGGCCGGCGGGGTGGGGGGCTTTGCCCGCACCATGCCCGACGAGGACATCCTCGATTCCGGCTTGATCAGCAAGGCCTACCTCCTGGCCCGGCTCGTGGTGGCCCTGGGCGGGCGGGCGGCCGAAATGGTGGTTTTTGGCCCAGGGGAGGTCACCCAAGGCGCCAGTGGCGACCTGGAAATGGTGACCCGAATTTGCCGGGAAATGGTGACTAGGTATGGCTTTTCCAGCCTTGGGCCCGTGGCCTTTGAGGCCGATGGCGGCGAAGTGTTTTTGGGCCGCGATTGGTTGCGCTCCGAGCCCCACTACTCCCGTCAAACGGGCAATCGGATCGATCAGCAGGTGCGGGACCTTGCCAATGGAGCCCTCGATCGCGCCGTGGCGATGCTTTCACCCCGAAGGGAGTTGATGGATCAGCTGGTGACCCTGTTGATCGAGCAGGAAACCCTCGAGGGAGAAGCCTTTCGGGACTTAGTCGCTAGCTACGAGGCCACCGGTAAAGCGAATGTCGAGGCTGCGCAGGTAGGTCTTTAGACCGGCGTCCTGGATCGGCAGAAGGAAGGCTGTGTTTTCGCTTTCATTGACATGGGCGTGCCAGTGGCCTGGTGGGGTGACAAACACCCCGCCGGCTTGCCAATCAATACGCTTGGGATTGTTGATGGAACCATCCTTGGCTAGCTCAGTCCCAACGAGGGTGTAACAGCCAGGATCGCAATCGACGATCAGATCGAGGGCCACGGATTGGTGCCGGTGGGGAGCTTGGGTTGCACCGGCAGGAACCATGCCAAACATGGCCCAGAGCACGTGGGTCACCGTGCGGGTTGCGGGAAGATCGCCATTGGCCAGGAGCACACTCAGTCGGTTGCTTTTGGCACTGCTGGGACATTTGGCCAGGGCCCCTAATTCCTGCTTAAGCGCGTGGCTGCGGTAGACGGTCGTCTCGAAGCGAGAGCAATTAGGAACCACGCCGAGATAGGTCAGTAGGGGGGCGTCATGGACCCAATACAGCACGCTGGTGGTCGAAGCTTCTAATAAGGAATAATCCCCTGGGGGCAAGACAAAAAGGTCGCCCTCTGCCCAGTCAATGGCGACGGCTGGGCAACCTGGATGGGCTGGGCGAATGCAGCTGCCACTGCCAGACAACACATAAAACAGCTGGCTGGTGGCCTCAGCTTCTGCTTTCACCCCTTCACCGGGAAGGATGCGCAAAAAATGGGCTGCCAGCCCTGGACTTGTGGCAGGCCCAGGGCCTTCGAGTCCCAGTTCATTGCTCAAATCGAGGGGAATAACGCCACTAGGTCCTTGGCCATGGATCTCAGGTCCCCACTGGCGGTAAGGAATCGGTTCGGTCAGGCCGCTCCGAACCGGATTCGCTGCCTTTCGGTAGTCGTAAATTTCTGCCTTGCTTTGGGTGCAAGACCAAAGGGGCTCATCACTGGGCCAGATGTCAGAGGCTTGAACCATTTATCCAATCTCCTGGTGTGGTTAGGCAATTATCGTGGCGTGCTCCTGCTTCAACCATTACGCCGGATCCATTGGCTTGAACTCAACCACCAGCAACCGCTGGCACAATCGACACCTCATCGCCGTCCTTGAGGGGTGTGTTTTGGTTGTCGAGGAAGCGGATGTCTTCGCTATTCACGTAGACATTGAGAAAGCGGCGGAGTTTGCCGGCTTCATCACATAAGCGACCTTTGATCCCGGGATAACGACCTTCAAGGGCATCGAGCAGCCCATCAACGCTGCTGGCGGTTAGCTCAGCGGTGGCCTCGTCGTTGGTGAACTTTTGCAGGGGGGTCGGGATCAGAACACGGACAGCCATGGGGTGGTAGCGGGAGAAAGAAGCGGGAATTGAAAAGGTTTTTAGCCGGCTTGGGAACGCTGCCAGGCGGCTTTGAAGCTATCCAAGGTGGCTTCGATTAAATAGGGCTCACCGATGGAGGAGGCAATCGCTTCGGTGGTCTTGAGACCGTTGCCGGTGATGTAGGCCACGGTGGTTTCGTCGGGGTTGATTTTGCCTGCTTCCACCAGTTTTTTGAGCACGGCGATGGTGGTGCCACCGGCCGTCTCGGTAAACACCCCTTCCGTTTCAGCCAAGAGCTTGATGCCCTCGATGATCTCGGAGTCGGTAACGGCAGCGATGGTGCCCTTGGTTTTGTTGGCAATGTCGATGGCATAGGGACCATCAGCCGGGTTGCCAATGGCAATCGACTTGGCAATGGTGTTGGGCTTCACGGGGGTAATGAAATCCCTCCCCTCGGCGAAGGCTTGGGCGATCGGTGAGCAGCCTTCAGCTTGGGCCCCACTAAAGCGAACGGCCTTTTCATCCACGAGCCCCACCTTGATGAATTCATCAAAGCCCTTGCGGATCTTGGTGAACAGGGAGCCCGAGGCGAGGGGAGCCACGATGTGGTCGGGCAGCTGCCAGCCCAACTGTTCAATCACCTCGTAACCCAAGGTTTTGGAACCCTCGGAGTAATAGGGGCGCAGGTTGATGTTGACGAAGCCCCAACCAAAAGTGTTGGCCACCTCCGAGCAGAGGCGGTTGACCTGGTCGTAGTTGCCATGCACCGCCATCAAGGTGGGGTTGTAGACCAAGGTGCCGAGCACCTTGCCGAGCTCCAGGTCGCTGGGGATGAAGACGCAGCAGTCGAGTCCGGCGTGGGCTGCAATGGCGGCGGTGGAATTGGCCAGATTGCCGGTTGAGGCACAACTCACCGTGGTGAATCCCAGCTCGCGGGCCCGGGTGAGCGCCACCGAGACAACCCGGTCTTTGAAGGAGAGCGTCGGCATGTTGACGCCGTCATTCTTGATGTACAGGCTTTTAAGGCCAAGGCGCTTGGCCAGGTTGCCTGCCTTCAGCAAGGGGGTGAAGCCCGTGCCCACATCGATCGGATCGCCTTCAATGGGCAGGAAGTCGCGATAACGCCAAATCGAGGCCGGCCCCGCCTCGATGGTGGCGCGGCTCACCCTGTTTTTGATGGCCTCGTAGTCGTAGACAACTTCGAGGGGGCCAAAGCAGACGTCCTCACAGACGTGGCGAGCACTGGCCTCATAGGGGTGGCCGCATTCTTTGCAGCGCAGACCCGTAAAGGTGGAGCGAGAAAGGGTGGCTGTCACGGTCACACCAGGCGATGCCCTGAGATTACCAGCGTGATTCTGGGGGCCAGATTTAAGCCGATCCCGTGGGTCGGGATTTTCGGAGCCTGGAATCCCTGCCGTTGGACTTGCGCCCGGGCAGGCCTTGCTTAGCCTCCTTTTTAGTAAGTAGCCATGGCGATCTCCTTGCTTCCCCGGTCGCAGCGCTGGAAATGGGGTGGATGGGTGCTGGTGCCCATCGCCATTGGTGTCGTGGGGCTGTTGGTCCTGGTGGCCAGGCTGAGTATTGAGTGGCAATGGTTTGGTGAATTTGGCGCCCAGGGGATGGTCCTGCGCCGTTGGTTGATCCAACTCGTGGCCTTCCTGGTGGTCATGGGCCTGGGCGTGCCGTTGCAATTGCAGCAGCTGCAACGCTGCTGGCGCCTGCGTTTAGAGGCAACCCGCAAACAACTGCCCCCATCGCCGCTTCTGGGCTGCTCCAGCTGGACCCTGGTTGGCCTGTTGGGCCTCTTGCTGTTGCTACTGGTTGCGGCTCTCATCTATCTAATGGTGCAGGCCCGCGATTTGATCGCCGCACCATTTAGTGGCCATGTCACAACGGGAATACCCGTGTTCGCTGACCTGCAGCCCCTGCTGTTGGTGGGGTTGGCGCTTGGCCTGCTTTTCCCCCTGCTGCGCTGGCCCCTCACCACCTTGCGGATTGCCTTGGCAGCGGCCCTGGCGGGCTCGGCCACGGCCTTGGCTCGGGGCTGGAGCCTGTGGTTGCCAGCCCTGTTGGCCGTGCCTTTCGGCCAATCCGATCCCCTCACGGGCTTGGATCTCAGCTTCACGGTGTTACAGCTGCCTGCATTGCGCTTGCTGATCAGCGTCGTACTCGCCCAGGCCATCGTGGGCTTTGCCGGCTGCCTCTGGCTCACCTTTACGGAGGGTTCCACCCTTTCTGATCTGGCCTTTGGGGGCTTGAGCCGCATCCAGCAAAAAGTGCTCCAGCCCCAGTTGGCCGTGATCGCCCTGGCGGCAGCCTTTGAAACAGCCCTATCCCCTTTTGCCTTGATGGTTCAAGGCAGCGGTGTGGCCAGCGGAGCTGGCTTTGTTGATCTGCATGTGCGCTTGCCGCTGCGAATACTTCTGGCCCTGTTGTTGGTAGCTAGCTGCGTGGGCCTGCTCGTCCCCCTGCCCAAGGACTGGCTGCGGCGCGGCATTTTGTTGCCCCTTGCTTCTGCAGCGGCCTTGTTGCCCGTTTCGGAATGGCTTGTCGCGCCCCTGATTCAACGGTTGGTGGTGCAACCGAGGGAGTTACAGATGGAAGCCCCTTACATCAAGCGCAGCATCGCCGCCACCCGCCAGGCCTTTGGCCTGGACGCCATGGAGAGCAAGGTTCTTGAGCCGCGCCAAAAAATCACCGCAGCCGACCTCAAGCAATCCCGAGGCACGATTGCAAATATCCGCCTTTGGGATAGCCAGCCGCTGCTGGCCACCAACCGGCAATTGCAGCAACTGCGCCTTTATTACAGCTTCGCATCGGCTGCAGTCGATCGCTATCCCCTGTTGGCCAACAACAAGCTGCATGGATCCCAGCAGGTCTTAATTTCTGCCCGCGAGCTGGATGCCTCGGCCTTACCAAAGCCGGCCAGAACCTGGTTGAACCGTCACCTGGTCTTCACCCACGGCTATGGGTTCACGGTCTCTGCAGTTAATGCTGCGGGAGCCGATGGCCTTCCGGTGTATTTCGTTAAGGATCTCGGCAGGGGCGGCCAAGTGCAAGGCATTCCCCAGCTCGGCATCAGCAACGAACAGGCCCGCAACATCCTGCCGGTAGGCCGGCCCAGGCTTTATTTCTCATCGTCTAAGGCTCCCTACGCCATCGCCCCGTCCCAGGTGCGGGAGTTTGACTATCCCGACGGTGATCTGAATGTGTATTCGCGCTACGACGGAGAGGCTGGTGTTCCGATTAACAGCCCGCTGCAAAGGCTGTTGGCGGCCACGTATTTATTCGAGCCAAGGCTTTTGAGCAACGGTTCGTTGAGCTCCGCGTCGCGGTTACTGCTACGCCGCCAGGTCAATCGTCGATTGGCGGCCCTGCTGCCATTTTTGAGGTTTGAAAGTCAGCCTTATCTGGTGACAGCTCGAGTTGACCAGCCAGGCTTCGTTCCAGACCAGCACCAGTATTGGATGTTGGATGGATTTACGACCAGCCGCAGCTATCCCTACTCCGATCCCAATCCCCAGGGTATCCGCTATTTCCGCAACCCCGTAAAGGCTGTGGTGGATGCCTACAACGGCCGCGTCTGGCTCTATGTCAGTGATCCTAGCGACCCCATCCTCAGGACTTGGCGCCGGGCTTTTCCCGATCTATTTCAACCTTTGACAGCGATGCCTAAGGCTCTGCTCGCCCACATTCAAGTTCCTTTGAGCCAGTTCAATATCCAGGCAGAACGCCTACGGCGCTATCACGTCACCAACGTGCGCACGTTCTACAACGGCGATGATGTTTGGTCGATTCCCATGGAAATCTATGGCTCAAGCAATACCCCTGTTCGGCCCTATCACGTCACCGTTCAGCTCCCTGGCCAGCAAAAGCCAGAGTATGTCTTGCTGCTACCTTTCACGCCCCTCGGACGGGCCAACATGGTGGGTTGGATGGCGGCTCGCAACGATTTACCCCACTACGGACAATTGCAATTGGCCCGATTCCCCCAGCAACGGCTGTTGCTGGGTCCCCAGCAAGTGTCTGCCCTGATTGAGCAGGATCCAGCTATTAGCTATCAATTCGGCCTCTGGAACCGGGTGGGGTCCCGCCTAATTCATGGCAACCTGCTCGTGCTTCCCGTGGGCAAGGGGATCCTTTATGTGGAACCGATCTATTTGCAGAGCAAGAACAACGACCTGCCAACCTTGGTGCGGGTGGTAGTAACCGATGGAGTCACGTTTGTGATGGAGCGCAATTTGAAGGATGCCTTGGCCAAGCTCGTCAATTAGGCGGCGGCAAGGATCCGTTCACAGCAGGAAGAAGGTACTGGCAAAGAGCAACACATAGACCAAAATAAGAAAAGCTCCCTCGAACCAGTCGATGGTGCTGTCTTCTGCGACCCATTGCACCGCAAACACCGAGGCTGTTACAGCCACCATGGCTTCAGGACTAAAGAAGATGGTCAGGGGATGGCCGATGAAGGAACCAATGAGTACGAGTAGGGGTAGCACGAAAAGTACAATCTGAATGCTTGATCCCACGGTTGTGGCAACGGCCAAGTCCATGCGATTGCGCTGGGCTGCCCGCAAACAAATTACGAATTCAGCGGCACTTCCAAATAACGGCAGAAGGAATACACCAGTAAAGAAGTTGCTGAGCTTGAATTTCTGTACTGATGCAGCCAGTCCGTCCACCAGGGCTTCCGAGCTGAACACCAAGACAACCGTGGTAGCTAGTAGCACGGCCAGGGCTACCAATAACGCTGTTTTGTCAGAACCTTTGTCGGTGGTCGCCTGTTGTGTATTCGAAGGGCTTGGCCCATCCTTGCCGTCTATTAGCTCTTCCGTGGCAAAGGGTAGGCTCGAGCTATTGAACATTTTGCCATGGGTGAAAAACTGATAAATGTAGGAAAGTCCGTAGAAAATAAGCAAGAAAACGGAAACGAGGATCGAATATTCCCTGTGGTGCTGGGAAGACTGAAACATCCCAAGGTGCAGCAGCGTAGAAGGTACAAAGGCGACAAGCATCACGGCCAATAGGAGTTTGGCGTTCAGAAGTGATGTGTTGGCACTGAAGGTCATTTGACGAAACCGCATCCCGCCCACAACTGCCGCCACCCCTAGGACCAAGAGAAGGTTGGTGACGAGACCGCCCACCAGACCATCGAGAACAACCTCGTACAAGCCACCGGTTAAGGCCGAGTAGGCGACCACCAGTTCCACCAGATTGCCAAAGGTCGCGTTCAGGCAACCTCCCCATTGATCACCTAGATGTTCGCTGATTTCCTCCACTGAGGAGCTGATCAAGTTGGCCAAGGGAATGATCCCAAGGCCATTGAGCAGAAAAACAAACAGCGGATTCACTGCACCGCTGCCCTGATGGGCACTGACCAGGCCCAGGGGCACAAAGAACAGCAGCGGTGTGAAGGGTGAATGCAGGTAGCTCCTTGTATGGCGAAAGAAGGATCGACTGGCTCCGATGGCCGCCATGCATTCGAAAACGTATCGTCCCACTTTGAACCATGCCCCCGCCCTACCCCTGGCCCCTGGTAGCTAGGACCCATTCATCGTCCAGAGATCAGGCCTTCCCATCGCCACAAAAAAAGGGGGCTCTTGTAAGCCCCCAGAGGATTAAGCAAAACCTGTTGATCAGGCGTTCACGTGTTGATCAGGCGGCAACAGCGGTTTTGGGATCGAGGCTGCCCTTGGCGTAGAGGCCGGCGTAGAAGTTGATGTCCCGTTGCTTGATCTTGCTGGCGTTACCGGCAGCCCAGAACTGCTGGTAGCGATCCAGGCACACCTGCTTCATGTACTGACGGGCAGGCTTGTTGAAGTGGCGGGGATCGAAGTTGGCGGGATCCTTGAAGGAAGCCTCACGGACAGCTGCCGTGAAGGCCAGGCGGTTGTCGGTGTCGATGTTGACCTTGCGCACGCCGTTGCGGATGCCTTCCTGGATTTCCTCAACGGGAACGCCGTAGGTCTCGGGGATGGCACCGCCGTACTTGTTGATCATGTCCAGCCATTCCTGGGGCACGGAGCTGGAGCCGTGCATCACCAGGTGGGTGTTGGGGATGGCCTTGTGGATTTCAGCGATGCGGCTGATAGCCAGCACCTCGCCGGTGGGCTTGCGGGTGAACTTGTAGGCGCCGTGGCTGGTGCCGATGGCGATCGCCAGGGCATCGACCTTCGTTTTGGCAACGAAATCGGCCGCTTCAGCGGGATCGGTGAGCAGTTGGCTGTGGTCGAGTTTGCCTTCGAAGCCGTGGCCGTCCTCGGCTTCACCCATGCCGGTTTCCAGGGATCCCAGGCAACCCAGTTCGCCCTCCACACTCACGCCAATGGCGTGGGCCACATCCACCACTTCCTTGGTGACAGCCACGTTGTACTCGTAGCTGGCAGGCGACTTGGCATCAGCCATCAGCGAGCCATCCATCATCACCGAGGTGAAGCCGTTGGCGGCTGCACCAAAGCAGGTGGCGGGGCTATTGCCGTGGTCCTGGTGCATGACCACCGGGATGTCGGGATAGGTCTCAACGGCAGCCAGGATCAGGTGGCGCAGGAAATTCTCACCGGCGTACTGGCGGGCACCCCGGGAGGCCTGGAGGATGACGGGGCTGTCGGTTTCATGGGCAGCCTCCATGATCGACTGGACCTGCTCGAGGTTGTTGACGTTGAAGGCGGGGATGCCATAGCCGTTTTCAGCGGCATGGTCGAGCAGAAGCCGAAGGGGGACTAGCGCCATGGAAAAACCTCTCGGGCGGGGGTAGAAACTGCGGCCGACTCTAGGGGATGCCCTGGGCTTCTTCAGCTACAAAAGCCGTTCCTTGCCCAGTCGCAGCAGCGTTGGCTCAGGATCCCTTCCCCCAGGCCTGGAACCATCGGACGCCCTTGGTCTATGGCTTGACTCCACCAGCCGTGGATGCGCTCCACCGGGGCAATCCGGCCGTCTTCCCAGGTGCGTTCAAAGGCCCACTGGGGATCGGGCTCGATGGGGCGCAGGGGCTCACCCCCCTGGGATTGCCACAGCCCGAATCCGTGCACATAGTCGGCTTGGTTGTCGGATCCCAGCACCACCGTGCCCCCACTGCCATACAGCTCAATCCAGTAGCCCCGGCCCCTTCGGGCCACGGAGGCCAACGTCATCTGGGCCGGCACTGGATCTCCGCTGGGGCTTTCAAGCTCCAGCTGAACCAGGGCAATGTCTTCAGCATCCACGGTTGCGAGGGTTCCCTCCGCTTGTGATCCCGCGGCGAGGGAACCTTCGGGAAGGGGGCGCTGCTGGATGGCGGTCGAGAGCTGGGCCCGCAGGCTGCGGGTGGGCCCCACCAGCCAATGGAGGGTGTCAAACGCATGGGTGCCGAGGGCTCCGAGCACGCCGCCCCCCTCTGAGCGCTGGGAATACCAGTTCCAGGGGCGACTGCCATCGGCCCGACTGCCCATCAGCCAGTCGAGTTTCACCAAATAGGGCTCACCAAGCACCCCGCTTCTTATCAGGGCCTCGAGCTGTTGAAACAGGGGCACGGCCCGGTATTCAAAATCCACGGCCACGGTGAGCTTGTTGCTTAGGGCCAAGCGTTGGAGCTCTTCCGCATCTTCTGAGCAAAGCGCTACCGGCTTTTCCAGCATCACGTGTTTGCCGGCTTCAAGGGCTTGCCTGGCCAGGGCAAAGCGTGGAGCCGGTGGCGTGGCTATCACCACGGCATCGACCGCTGGATCGTCCAGGAGTGCGGCGAAATCGCTGCTGCCAGCCAACTCAGCTTTGCGGCAGGCGGCCTCGAGACGCTCCTGGCGGGGGTGCCAGAGGGCAACAGGTTGGCTATGGGCGCAGGCCCGGAGGGCGGGCAGGTGAACCTTTTCACCGAAGCCAAGGCCCGCAATGGCCACCCGCAAGGGGGGCTCGATGGCGCTCATGACACCACACCCCGCTCCCTAGCTGCTGTGCAGGAGCCTTCGATGACAGCGCTGATCAGGTTGTCGCCGGCGGCGGGCAGCCATTCGGCTTTGAACTGGGGGATGCCATTAATCGATGTGTCCCGAAACAGCCGTTGGTCACAGTCAATGTCCATGACATACAGATCCGCCATCCGCTTCGGTCTTGACTCGGTTTCCCCGGTGGTTCCGCTGTCTGGGGCCCCTGGATTGGGAGGTTGAAAGCGGCTCAACACCGAGAGATTGCCCGTTTTGGTAGCCCGGAGGCTGCCGGAATCCCACCACTGCCGGCCTTCTGCGGTCGATGGAACCTCCTGCCAATTCACGGGGCCGGCTAGGGCCACCGATGGCAGACAAGCAAGCCAAACAACCAACCCGGCCAGAAGGCCAGCGAGGGGAAAAGCGAGGCGGGTTGCAAGGGCCTTTGCCATGGTCTTGAGCCCGGCGATCCAATGGTGAGCCATCAGGCAGCCACCGCCTGCTGGCAGCCGTGCATCTTCAACAGGGCACTCAAGGTGCCTTTAAATTCAGTCCGGGGCACAATAGTGTCCACGAAGCCGTGGTCGCGCAGGTATTCAGCGGTTTGGAAGCCTTCGGGAAGCTTTTCGCGCAGGGTTTGTTCGATCACCCGGCGACCAGCGAAGCCAATCAAAGCCTTGGGTTCAGCCAGAATGAGATCGCCCAACATCGCGAAGCTGGCGGTGACACCCCCCGTCGTGGGGTAGGTGAGCAAGGGGAGATACAGCAATCGCTCCTCTCGGTGGCGATGGAGGGCCCCTGAGATCTTGGCCATCTGCATCAAGCTGAGCATCCCCTCCTGCATGCGCGCTCCTCCTGAAGCGCACACAATCAGCACGGGATAGCGGCGCGCGGTCGCTGCCTCAATCATCCGGGTCAGCTTCTCGCCCACCACCGAACCCATCGAGCCGCCCATGAAGCGGAAATCCATGACCCCTAGGGCGAGGGGCAACCCATTGGTGCGGCAGAAGCCTGTAATCACCGCATCCCGCAGCCCCGTGCTCTCCTGGCTGTCACGGATCCGATCGGCATAGCTGCGCCGGTCCTTGAAGCCCAGGGGGTCCATGGGGGCGAGGTCGGCATCGAGCTCTTCAAAGCTGCCGGCATCGGCAATCAGTCGGATGCGCTCGTCGCTATCAATGCGGTGGTGGTAGCCACAGCCTTTGCAAACGCTGGCATTGGTCACCAGATCCTTGCGATAGACCACCAGAGCGCAGTCAGGGCATTTGCTCCAGAGCCCATCACCCTCCTCTGGCTCCTGGGTGGCCCGCACCACCGGCGCATTTTTCTGGCGATCGGCGAACCAGTCGAAGAGCGACATCGAAGGAAGGTGCCTGTTTGCTTGACCCTATTTAAGGCAGCTCAGCTGACCATCCCGAAGATTTGGATCCAAGGGGCTGGCCCGCCCAGCCACACCGCCAGGCCCCCTGAGGCCAGAAAGGGTCCAAAGGGCAGGGGTTGGTTGCGCCCAAGCCTGCCGCTGAGCCGACCCAAAACGCCGATGATGGCTCCGGCAAACACGGCCAGCGCGACTGCGACCCCTAGGCCGGTGAGGCCCAGCCAGGCTCCGAGCAGGGCCGCCAGCTTGGCGTCGCCAAGCCCCAGGGCAGGGCGACCCATCACTTTTTGGGCTATGGCGCTCACCGCCTCAAAGCCCACCAGGCCGAGGCCGGCGGCTAGTAGGTGTTGACCAAGCAGCTCCCGGGCAACTCCGGGCCCCTGCATCCAGCCGAGGCCTGCGGTGAACAGCAGGCCCAAGACGAGTCCGAATCGGCAGAGCGGTTCCGGCAACCACAGGTTGTCGAGGTCGATCAGTACCAGGGGCAGGAGCCAACTCACCAGGACCCAACCAGCCACGATCAGGGGGAGGGGAGCAGCACCTGGACCCATGGCCGTGGGGGTGGCCATGGTGACGGCAACCCATAACCCTGCGCTCAGCAATTCCACCAAGGGATAGCGCACTGAAATCGGTGCCCCGCAATGGCGGCAATGGCCCCGCAGCCCGATCCAGCCGACCACGGGTACGTTTTCAAACCACTGCAGCTGGGTCCCGCAACGCGGACAGTGGCTTGGCGGCAGGACCACCGATTCCTGGCGCGGCAGACGCCAGGCCACCACATTGAGGAAGCTGCCGACGCAGGCTCCAAAAACGGCGGCAACGATGGGTAAATCCATGGTCTGGTTGGGCCCCATTACGACTGCAGCTCTCCCCAGGGTCGCGGCGTTGGTTGCTTCGGCATCCGCAGGCGGGGGCCTTGACCTCGCTTGGAGCGCCAAAGAATCCACTCCATCGCAATGAATTGCTCGTCTGGCAACAGGATTGGGGTGTCAAACACCACCCGGCCCTGGTGTCCCGGCGTGGCCTGGGCCCCGCCCTGAAGCACGACGCCAAAGGGATCACGTCCCATGGGGCACTGCTGCTGGTAGTGAAACAGCACCTGGCGAGCGGCCCGTAGGACCTGCTGGCTATCGATTTGATCCAAACGCAAAACGGGAGCAGCCGATGAAGCTGCTCCCGCAATCGTGAAGGAAGGGGTGGGGGCGGCGAAGGAAATCGTCCTCACCTGTCTTACGGTGATATCAGTTTAAGGGGGATGGCTGTATTCGGCTTATTTCTTCTTTTCTTCGATCATCCGGTGAATGATCGGGGTAAGGATCAACTCCATGGCGAAACCCATCTTGCCGCCATCTACAACGATTGATGTGGGGCTGGACATGAAGGAGTCTTGGATCATGTTCAGCAAGTAGGGGAAGTCGATGCTCCATTTTTCCCGCGCCCCTTTTCTGAAGTGAATGATCACGAAGGACTCATCCGGGCTAGGGATGGGTCGAATCATGAAGGGGTTTGAGGTGTCAACCGTTGATACCCGTTGGAAGTTGATATCCGTGCGGCTGAACTGGGGACAAATGTGGTTGATGTAGTCCGGCATCCTGCGCAGGATGGTGTCCACGGTGGCCTCCGCGGAATACCCCCGCTCGGCGTTGTCGCGGGCAATCTTTTGGATCCATTCCAGGTTGGTGATCGGTACAACACCGATCAGAAGATCCACCAACGAAGCGACGTCATGCTCATTGGTGACGACTCCGCCGTGCAGACCCTCATAGAAAAGCAGGTCGGTTCCCGCTTGGATCGGCTCCCATGGCGTGAATTGGCCAGGCTGGAGGTTGGTACTCAGCCGACCGTTGTGTTCGGCTGCCTCCTCAAGGCTGTGCAGGTAATAGCGCTTCTCGCCGCCTCCGGTTTCGCCGTAGGTCTTGAAAAGCTCCTCAAGCTTGTCGAACAGGTTGGCGCAGGGGCCGAAGTGGGAGAACTTTTTTCCCTCGGAAACCGCCTTTGCCATGGCCTCCTTCATCGGGCCCCGCTCATAGCGGTGGTAGCTATCCCCCTCGATCACAGCAGGGGTGATCTCCTCCCTGTTGAAGATGTACTCGAAAGCCCTTTTGACGGTGCTGGTTCCTGCGCCAGAGGAACCGGTAACGGCCACAACCGGGTGACGTTTAGACATCGGCGCAGGGGGGAGAAAAACTGGGCTTAATTTTGGCAGGTCATTGGCCCCTTCCTCAACGCGGGCCTAGAGCGCTGCCAAAAGTTGATCGCCCATAGCCTGGCAACCGAGCAGGGTGCAGCCAGCTGCCATGAGATCGCCGGTCCGATAGCCGGCGTCGAGCACCCGGCCGACGGCGGCCTCGAGGTCGGCGGCGGCGGCCCCTTCCTGGAGGCCGACCCGCAGCAGCATGGCGGCGCTGAGCACCATGGCCATGGGGTTTGCCTTGTCCTGACGGGCGATGTCGGGGGCGGAGCCATGGATTGGTTCGAATAGTCCAGGTCCGCTCGACCCCAATGAGGCGGAGGGGAGCATGCCGATGGAACCGGTGAGCATGGCGGCCTCATCGCTCAGGATGTCGCCGAAGAGGTTGCTGGTGAGCAGAACGTCGAATTGCTTCGGTGAGCGGACCAGTTGCATCGCCGCGTTATCCACATACATGTGGCTGAGTTCCACGGCTGGGTAATCGACATGGATGGCCTCAACGCGATCACGCCAGAGCTGGCTCACATCGAGCACGTTGGCCTTGTCGACAGAGCAGAGCCTGCCGCCGCGGGCAACGGCCAGGTCGAAGCCCACCTTGGCGATCCGATCAATTTCGTAGTCCGAGTAGGCCATGGTGTTGAAGGCCCGCACATGGCCATCGGCCTCGACCCGGCCTTTGGGGGTGCCGAAGTACACCCCACCGGTGAGCTCCCGCACCACCATCAGGTCAACCCCCTCGATCACCTCGCGCTTGAGGCTGCTGGCATCGACCAGGGCCGGAATGATTTTGACCGGCCGGAGGTTGGCGAAGAGGCCAAGCCCTGTCCTGAGGCCGAGCAAGCCCGTTTCGGGTCGCTTTTCGCGCGGCAAGCTGTCGTATTGGGGGCTGCCAATCGCAGCGAGCAGAACCGCATCGGCGCCCTTGCAGGCTTCGAGGGTGCTTGCGGGGAGGGGTTCGCCGGTGGCATCAATGGCTGCGCCACCCATGGGCTGCTCGTCGTAAACGAGCTCAAAGCCGTGGCGGCGGCTCACGGCATCGAGGAGCTGGCGGGTCACCGCGGTGATTTCGGGACCGATTCCGTCGCCGGGAAGCAGGGTGATCCGGTAGCTCGTCATCGCAGGTGCCGCGGGGCGTTAGGGCAGGCCGCGAGGCTACTGGCTGGTTGCTTTGGGCCCAGAGGCTTGCAGCTTGCGCAGGGTCTTCGCCATCTCGGGCAGTTTGTTGAAGGCAGCGGAACAGCGCAACCACAGCCTGTTCGGGATGGCGGGGTAGCCACTCACCACCTCACCGGCGGCCACTTCGCCATGGATGCCGGATTTGGAGGAGGCGATGGCCCCATCGCCGATCACAGCGCGGTTGGCCACGCCCACCTGGCCGGCCAGGATTACCCCATGGCCGAGCTTGGCGCCGCCGGCAATGCCCACCTGGGAGGCCAGGGCACAGCCTTTGCCGGTGATCACCCCGTGGCCGATCTGCACCAGGTTGTCGATTTTGGTGCCAGCGCCGATGCGGGTTTCGCCCACCGATGGGCGATCGATGGTGGTGCCGCAGCCCACCTCCACCGCCTCTTCCAGCACCACCAGCCCCGTTTGGGGCATTTTTCGCCATCCCTGGGCCGTGGGAACAAAGCCAAAACCCTCGCTGCCCACCACCGCGTTGGAATGGATCACGCACTGGGCGGCCAAACGACTGCCGGGGTGCAGCACGGCCCCGGAATGGATTTCACATCCTCTGGCCAGTTGCACGTCCTCGTAGAGAACTGCGCCGGCATGGAGGGTGCAGCCATCAGCGATGGTGCAGGCCTCGCCCACCACCACATGGGCGCCGATATGCACGCCGGAACCGATGGTGGCACTGGAATCCACCACCGCCGTTGGATGGATCTCCGTTGGTTTGGGCTTGCGGGGGTGCAGGCAGTCGAGGGATTCGGCAAAGGCGAGCCGGGGATCTTTGAGGGCAACCCAAGCCAGGCCTTGGGCAGTGGCGATGGCTTGCAAGTCGGGATCTGGAGGCAGCAGCACCGCCGATGCCCTGGTGTTGCCAAGGGCGAGGGCCAGGGCATTGCCCCGCTCCAGAAAACTCAATTGTCCTGGGGTGGCCTGGTCCAGGGCGTTGGCGCCCTGGAGCTCGGGATCGCTGGCGAGATGCCGTGGTGTCTCCCCTGTCACCTGCCCCAGTCGGCTGAGCAATTCGCTGAAGAGCATCACGGGCTTGGCTGCGGGGAAGGTGAAGCTGGGCGGATCGTAGGTGGGGTGGCTCTTTGGCTAGCCCCTTGTGATCACCAACTGGTCGCGGTGCACCACCTCAACCCCTGCTCTGCCCATCAGTTCCCGCAGTTCCCCGCTGCTGAGGGTGGATAAACCTCGGCCCAATTCCCGGCCATCGGCGCTCAGCAGCCGCACCGCTTCCCGCCGCCCAAACTCCCCCTCCACGGATTGCACGCCCACGGCCAGCAGCGAAGCCCCCCGGTCCACCAAGGCGGCCTCGGCGCCGGGGTCGAGCCTCAGGTTTCCCTTGGGGAGCAGGGCATGGGCTAGCCAGCGCTTGCGATCGGGTAACGGGCTCTGGGATGGCTGGAACACCGTGCCAACCTTCTCGCCAGCAAACAGGGAATCGAGAACCCGGGGATCCCGGCCATCGGCCAGCCGCACCCTGATGCCACTCGAGGTGGCAATGCGGGCGGCCGCAATTTTGGTGGTCATGCCCCCTGTGCCCCACTGGCCGCCGCCCGTAGCCCCGTGGCTGAAGCGTTCCAACTCCGCGAGGTTGCGCACCTCCTCAATCGGTTGGGCGGAGGCGTCGCTGCGGGGGTCACCCGAATAGAGCCGATCCACATCGCTGAGCAAGACCAACTCATCGGCGCCCACGGCCACGGCCACCAGGGCGGAGAGGGTGTCGTTGTCCCCGAAGCGCAGCTCATCGGTGGCCAGGGTGTCGTTTTCGTTCACCACGGGAACCACCCCCCAGCTGAGTAGCTGTTCGAGGGTGCTGCAGGCATTTTGATAGCGACGCCTGGAGGCGAGATCCCCCCTGGTGAGGAGGACCTGGGCCACGGCGACACCGCAACGGGTAAAGGCGTCTTGGTAGAGGGCCATGAGTTGGCCCTGGCCGACGGCTGCGGCGGCCTGAAGGGCGACCACTTCCGTGGGCCGCTTGGCCAACTTGAGGGCCCCACAGCCCAGGCCCACGGCTCCGCTTGTGACCAGGGCCAGCACATCCCCCTTGGCCTGTTGCCGGGCCAGGCTGGCGGCCAGATCGGCAATCACCGCTGGGGTTGGGCGCTCAGCAGTGCCCCGCAGGAGGCTGGTACCCACCTTGATCACCCGCCGCATCCCGTTGCTGGTGGGTGCCATCAGCGGAGGGCGGCACCCATCCATTGCGCCAAGCGCAATTCCATTTTTTGCAGACGATCCCGTTGGCAGGGCTGGCCAGTGGCGTCAATCGGTTTGACGAGCACCGTGAACAGGCCCAGCCGGTTGCCTGCGATCACGTCGGTAAACAGCCGGTCGCCCACGAGGGCGACCTGGGCGGCCGGAACGTTGAGTTGGGCCAGAACCCGCCGCAGGGCACCGCGACGGGGCTTACCCGCCGAGGTGGTGAAAGGCAGGCCCAGGGTTTGGGCCACGGAGCCGATGCGCTGGCGGGAGGGATTATTGCTGAACAGATGGATCGGGAACTGCTGCTTGGCTTCGTGCAACCAACCCAAGGCCAGGGGTGGTACCAGGCTTTGGCGACGCGGCAACAGGGTGCGATCCACATCCAAGACCAGGGCCTGGATACCGCGCTCCTGGAGGGCCTCCAGCGGAAGTTCCGCCAGGGTGCACTCCATCAACCAGTTGGGGCGCAGCAGCTCAGCGAGCATCAGAGATCGCCCTCTCGCTCTGCCAGTTCGGCTTCGATACGGGGTTGGACCCGGTCGAATTCCTCGCCCTCAACCAGAATGGCTTCGGTGCCTTGCATCCGAGCGACCACAAAGAAGGGGTCGAGGGGGATGTACAGGCCATATTCCTGGTTGTCGACCATGAAACTCACGAGAAGTTCATAGGTCTCGGAATCATCATCGGCGTCCTCGTCGTCTTCGAGGTCTTCGGGCTCGGGTTCATCGAGTTCGCCGCTGACGGTGAGGGTGACGGCGGAGCGCACCAGGGTGAGGTCGTGCTCCTGCAGGACCACATCAGCCACAGAGAGGATGGGCTCGGTGGCATCGATGGTGTCGATCAGCTCGGGATCTTCCTCGTCGTCCAACTGGAAGAGGCAGACCGGGGTGTCCACCGGGGTGAGCAGCACATAATCGTGGCCATCCAGGGGAATCAACTCTTCCAGGAAACAGAGGAGTTGGCGGCCCCGGGTATCGCTCACCAGCACTGTGGGCACGTCGCCTGCGTTGGTCATGGCGGAACTTTCAGAGCTCATGGCGTTGGTGGTTGTCTTCTCAGGATGGATCAACGTTGGCTTTTTTGCCGTCGTTGGGGGTCGCTGGTTGCACCGGTTCGCAATACAGCAGAACCGCTTCAGGCCCCTCGGCCAGCCATTGCTCTAGCAGCAAGGCAGCGGCAGCACTATCGAGGGACCCGCTGCGGTCGCCGTGCAGACCCCGCTGTTCCCCGGCGGCCCAGGTGCTGGCGTGCTCATTAACCCAAGCTAGGGGGAGCTCCAACGATCGGGCAATCCGTTCCCCATAACGGCGGCAGTGGGCTGCTTGTTCGGTGGGCCTGCCATCGCGATCCATCGGTAGACCCACCACCAGGGCCTGAACTCGCCGTTGGACCACCAGGGGCTTCAACCGTTCCAGATCCACTGGAAATTTGCCCCGGGCCAGGGCCCCGAGCGGGGTCACGGTGATCCCGAGGGGGTCGCAACCCGCTAAGCCAATGCGCTTGCGACCCACATCCAGCGCCAGGACCGATCGGGCCAGGGGTTGGGGGGGCATTAGCGGGGAATGAGGGGGGTGGGCAGGGGACGGTGTTGGGGTTGCAGTTGGCCGAACATGGCCTCGAGCCGCTGGGCTGCGAGCGCTGGCAGCGGCTGTTCGTGGCGGCGCCAGACGCTGCGCGCCATCAGCACCCGTTCCCCCCGTTCCAGGGCACCGCGCCCCCGAAGCCAGTCCTGGCGGGATCCATCACGCACATCGCAGCGGAGCCAGAGGTCTTCACCGCGGCCAAAGGATTGCTGGGCTTGGGCCAATAGCAGCTCCGTGGCGCCACCAATCAGGTGTTGCCAGCCCGGATGAACCGTAAGTTCCACGTCATGGCCCCCACCGGCGTGCTCCCCAACCCAGCGCACTCCTGCAACAGCCTCATCACGAATCCCATCGACCAAAATCCAGCCCTTGCGATGGCTTTGATCGAGCAGGTCTTCGACCCGCCGATCCAGTAGTTGGCGGAGTTGGGCAGGGCAAGCGGCCTGCTCCAGGTGCCAGAGCAGGCCCCCGGTGCGCCGGTTGAGTTGGCGCAGTTGTAAGGAACCAAGGGCTGGGCTGTTCCCCCTTTGCGCCTCGTTGACGCCAGGCCAGCACCACAGTTGATCGGTGCGCAGGGGTTGGAATCCTTGCTCTCGCAGCAAGGCCAGGCGTTGGGAATCAAGGCTGGAGGCCGTTGCCATCCAGCTGGTGGCATCCTTGGCCTGGTGGATGGCTTCCCGCAGCAGGGTTGTAGCCAAATCCCTCTGACCGATGGGGTTCACAAGGCGTAGGTGCTGCACTTGCCAGCAACTGCCGCTGCGGTTGAGTCGGCTGGTCACAATCAGCCCAAGGGGATTGTGCTCGCTAAAGGCGACAAGCACCAACGGTGCAATGGGCTGGCGGGCGGCGAGGGCGTGGATCAGCCTCTCCGGTAGCCCGAGCCAAACGGCCCGTTGCAGCACGCTCTGGAGCGGAAGGAACGTTGGATCACTGAGCAAGGGCAGGTGCCAGCCCGCCAGGGGCTCCAACCGCCAACTTGTGGCGCATGGGGCTCCTGGAGATTGGGTTGGGTCTGGCTCAACCGCCATGGGGGTGGTTCCAAAGGGACCCTGAACCCCAAGTCTATCGAGCTCGATCGAAGTGGATTGGTTGAACTCGCCTAGGTTCCGCGAACCAGCACCAGGGGAGTGCGTTCGTTGGCGTTTCCGGCCGGGTTGGGCCTCAGGGCCCGCTCCAGCAGGGCCCCGTCACAACCCTGGCTGGCGGCGAGCACCTTGACCCGGCCCAGGTCGTTCACATCCACAACCGCCACGGCCACGCCCAGGGCCTCAGCCATGTGTTGGCAGAAGTGCCCCGGTTCCTGGGGCCCCATCACCAGGGTTTGGTCATAGGGCGGCGTCGTGCCGGTGATGTCATCAATCAGCCGGGCTTGATCTCCTGCTAGCCGATAAAACCAGCCCTTGAAGCCCAGGACCTTGAGCCCGGTGCCAATCAGCCAGGCACCAAGGATCCGGGCCGGGCCTTCTCTATCAATCAGGCTTTGCATCCCGCAGGCCGTGGCCAAGCTGCTGGTGGGGTGGAACACCCGGCAAAGCAACCGGGCCAGGGCCGAGGGTTCCAGCGTGGCGGGATGGAGGTACTGGCCTTGCATCACCGCCAGGGGTGTTTCGCCAATGGTGAGCACGTCGCCGCTCTGCCAGAGGTGACCGGCATAACGGCGCAACACCTCTTGCGGCTCGTCGAGAACACCGAGGAGGTGGGTGCCAATCGGAAGCACCTGGCAGCGATCACCCTGGCGCCAAGCTGCGGTGTTGGCGTTGATCGGCTCGGGTTTGCGAAGGGGAACAAGGAATCCATCCCGGCGATGCAGGCGACCAAAGGGTCCGTAATTGACCCAGAGCACCTCGATCCAGAGGGTGTCAATGAGTTTCTTGATGGCAATTCCTGGGGCCGCAGTGATGCTGATCTCAAGGGAGGCTCGGGTGCTCTCGCGCCCTTTCACGATGTAGGCGGCCCAATAGTGATCGGGCCTGCTGTCCTCATCGGGATGGAGGGCCACAATCTGGGTTTTCACCTCCAGGTTGCGGAGGTCGCCGTTGCCCAACAAGGTGGGATTCAGGCTGATCTCCGGCACGAACACTTCCATGCGCCGGTGGGGATTGGTGATGGTGATATCCCCGGTGACGGTGATCCCCTGGGGGCTGCACTCGACGTGGAAGGGGCCGGCCTTCAACTGAAGGGGCGAGGCGGGCCTGAGGCGATGGCGGAGTTCAAGCCACAGCAGGCTTAGGCCCAGCAGCAGGGCCGCGAGCAGCAGGAAGTTGAACACCAAGAGCAACGGAACGCGAATCGCCGGAGCGTAATGGGGCCCCTGGCTGGCCTACACCATCTGCTGGGGCTTCACGTAGCGATCGAAGTCATCGGCACTGATTTCCCCCAGCACAAGGGCGGCCTCCCTGAGGCTCAGTTGGTGCTTGTGGGCGTGCTTGGCGATGCCGCAGGCCCGGTCGTAGCCGATGGCTGGGGTCAGGGCGGTGACCAACATCAGGCTTTCGTTCAGCAGCCGCTCAATCCGCTTGGCGTTGGCCTCCAGTCCATCGACACAAAAGGCGCGGAAACTGGTGGCCGCACCGGCCAGTAAGGCGATGCTCTCGAGCATGTTGTGGGCGATCAGGGGCTTAAACACATTGAGTTCGAAATTGCCCTGGCTCGCCCCGAACTGCACAGCCGTGTTGTTGCCCATCACCTGGGCGGCAACCATGGTGAGGCTTTCGCACTGGGTGGGGTTCACCTTCCCCGGCATGATCGATGAACCTGGTTCATTTTCCGGAATAACCAATTCACCGAGGCCGCAGCGGGGCCCGCTGCCGAGCCAACGCACGTCATTGGCGATCTTCATCAGGGATCCGGCCAACACGGTGAGGGCCCCGTGGGCTGCCGCCAGGGGTTCATGGCCTGCCAAGGCTTGAAATTTGTTGGGGGCACTGATGAAGGGCAAGCCCAGGCGCTCGGCTAGCCGCTGGGCAACAGCATCGCCAAATCCCTTGGGGGCATTGAGACCCGTACCCACGGCGGTACCGCCGATTGCCAGTTGATACACCTGGGGGAGGGTGTGCCTGAGGCTCTCGAGGCCGAGCTCGAGCTGGGCGACGTAGCCACTAAATTCCTGGCCCAAGGACAGGGGCACGGCGTCCTGCAGGTGGGTGCGGCCGATCTTCACGATCCCCGCAAACGCCTCACTTTTCTGCTGCAGTGAGCCGATCAGCCGTTCGATGGCTGGAATCAGCTGCCGTTCCAATTCGATCGCTGCGGCGATGTGGAGCGCCGCCGGGAAGGTGTCATTACTGGATTGGCTGAGGTTGACGTGGTCGTTGGGGTGCACCGGACTCTTGCTGCCCATCACGCCCCCGGCCAGCTCAATCGCCCGGTTGGCGATCACCTCATTGACATTCATGTTGGTTTGGGTGCCCGAACCCGTCTGCCAAACCCTCAGGGGAAACTCGGGATCCAAGCGTCCTGACGCCACCTCTTCTGCGGCGGCCACGATCAAGCCGGTGAGCTCTGGATTCAGTTTGCCCTTGGCGGCATTCACTTCGGCGCAGGCCGCTTTGAGCTGGCCGAAGGCATGCACCACCGCCAGGGGCATGGCTTGGCCGAAGGGAAAAAAGTGGATCGATCGCTGGGTCTGGGCGCCCCAGTAGTGGTCCTGGGGAACCTGAATGGCTCCGAGGCTGTCGGTTTCGATCCGATGGCTCAGGTGTGGCTCGGCCATCAGCGGCTGACAATCTCCGCATTGAGTTCGTTGAAACTGACGGTGGTGCTGGTGGTGCCCCCTTCAGGCAAGGGGATGCCCGTGGCCATGCTCAAGCCATCGTTGATGCGGTCCACGTCCACCAAGCCGCTGGCGTTGAACACCACCTTTCCATCGCTGTCAAACACCACCACCTGGGGAATGACCCCGCTCCAGTACATGGCCGGATCAGTGGCACCTTCGGTGGCGCGGTTTTGCAGGGGGTCGGTGACCAAGGGAATCAACTCAATCCTGTTGCCCCAGAGCCGTTGTAGTTCGGAGACCACCGGGGAGAACTGCTTGCTCGCGGCATCGTCATCGAGGTAGTAGATCACAGCTGCTGGCCGGTGATCGGCCATGGCCTGGGCGAGGCTGCCCCGGGGGGGCACCAGGGAGCCGTTGCCGGCGTAAAGGGCGTAAATATTGCCGTCGTAGGTGTTGTTCGTCAGGGCGGCGGCGGCAGGTTGAACCCACGCTCCCGTGAGGCCGATCCACAGGGCCAGTAATACACCGAGGAAAATACGACCAGGCAGGCGCAACGGCACGATTTCAGCCCTCAATGTGGGGTCATTGTGGCCTTCAGCCGCGGCTGAGGCTGCGGCCCATGCCCTGGCGGATGCCGCGGCCCACGAGGCCGATGGAACGGCCCACCACTTGGGTTAGGAGCACGACAAACAGATCCCCGAGCCCCTTGATCAGGCTTTGCAGTTGGGGGGCGAGGGCGTCCCGGGTTTCAAGGGAGAGGGTCACCAGCTGCTGCACCAAGCCCAAGTCCCGCAATTCAGCATCCCGGGGTTCGGTGAGGTCGACCAAGGCAATACCCCCGGCTTGGAGAGAGAAGAGCGATCGGCGGCTCTCATAGAGGGCGATCGGCCGTACAAACCAGCTATTCCAACGTTGTTGGGCGTTGAGTTGGTTGCGTAGGCGTTCCAAGTTGCGGGTAGCCAGCAGCTCTGGTTCCAGTAGATAGCGACGTAATTCCGGCCAGCTGGCACAACAGGAGAGAACTTCGCTGCTGATCAATTCAGCGCTGCGCACCAACCAATTGGCCAGGAGTTGCTCCAGAAAAAGCACGGCCCGAGGTTCATCCGCCGGCACCAACTGGCCGTCCACCACAAGGGGTTGGCCGTGGACCAGGGCCGCAAGCATGGCCTGGGATTCCGGTAGTTCGGGGTCGGAGCCAGCCAGGTCGCTGCCTTGGATCAGGGCCTCGGCCACCCCCTGGAGGCTCCCTTCGCGGGGCAGTTGGACGTAGGGACTGCTGGTGGCCCTGAGGGCCTGTTGGCGGATTTCCAGTTGGAGCTCGTCCCAGCGGGCCTGAAGTTGCTGCCCGTGAAGTTGCTCGGCTACCAGCTGGTGGCGAACCCCGTCACAGTGCTCAAGGAGGGCAAGCATGAGGTCGCGGCGCCTTTCTGCACCAAGGCCTTGGAGGGCTAGAAGCTGGCCGCTTTGGTTGGTGAGGGCCCCTTGGGATGCGGCTTCTAGGCGGGCCCGAAGGGTATGCCAAATCCCTTCGGCACTGGGGGAGGGCAGGTTCAGTTGGGTGCCAAAACGGGCCTGGGGCAACGGCTTTGAGAAGGCGGTCGGAGCTACCGCCACCAGGGAGTCCAGGGGTCCCCAAAGCAGCAACAGGCAATGGCGTGCTGCCCGCAGTTCCCTCAGGCGGCCCTGGAGGACCAGCAGGCTGATCACCCCCTGGGGCGGAGGGTTGAGCAGGGTGCGGCAGCCGTCAAGATCAGCATCAATTTGCTTGAGCCCGCTGAGCAGAAAGCGATGGCCAAGACCCAAGCCCGTCGGCATTGCGAAGGGATCTGGGGCCGGGCCATCGGCGAGGGCCACCACCCGGCCTCCTGCGCTCAACGTGACGATCGCCTCCAGCAGCTGGTGGGGTTCAGGCGCTTCCAAGAGGCCGGCCACCGACAACTGCAGCAGCTGGGCTGTCGGGTGGGTCTGGCCCTGGGGAAGCAGCAGCAGGAGCGGAGCGGGGTGCCAACGGCTGCGCAACTGCTCCAGTTCCCGCTCCAGGCTGGCCAGGGTTGCCACGCTGCCCGGATGCCAGATCACCAGTTGGGGCTTGCCCGTTAGCTCTTCGGGCTTGGTAGCCACGCGATAACCAGCTTCAGGGGCCTCCAGCAGTCGGGTTAGCCCCTCGCGCAGCAGCGGTTCGGCAAACAGCAGCAGCTGCGACGGCACACACCCAGGTCAAACGTTGGCCCAAGGTAACCAGCTTGTCCCAGTTTCTCCAGGGGGTCTGGCAGTGATCGAGGCCAGCTTCTGGGTTAAGCCTGGCGGCGGCGCCCATTCAGGCTGAGGCTGTAGCTCTCGATGGCAAAACCGGTTCGCTGTTCAATTTGGGCTAACAAGTCGGCGGGAAGTTGAACGTCGAGGTCTTGGATCGCCCCGGAATCGATGCAGGTGAGGTGGCTGTGGGGATCGCTGCGGTAGCCGTAGAGCCTGCCGCTGGCCCGGTCCAGGCACTCGATCACCCCGGTGGATTGGAGCGCTTCCAGGTTTTGGTACACCGAGGTGTGTCCAATGTTGCGTCCTTGATTGTTGAGCTTTTCAAAAATGTCCCGGGCGCTCAGGTGGCTCTTTTCGACCCAAAGCAGATCGAGCACCATGCGCCGTTGACGACTCAACCGCATGCCCAAATCGCGGCAACGCCGGTAGACATCGTCCACGGAGGTGGGCAATTCTTCTAGCGACTGGATCTGGGTTGATGGGGTGCTGGCGCTCACGCGACACACCTGCGAAGGCTTGGACTAGTTATAGGCCAAGCCGCAAGCTGGCTGGTTTGTTTTCCTTAGTGCCTCTGGCTGGGCCCTATGCCAGGTTCGAGTCGATGGGGTCCTGGAGCCGCCCATCGCCAATGGCCTGGATAGCTTCAGCCAAGTCCACCCGACCGTCGTAGAGGGCCCGGCCCACGATCACCCCCTCGATGCCCAAGGGAGCCAGGGCCAGCAGGGAGAGCAGGTGTTCCAAGTTGCCGATGCCGCCGGAGGCAATTACTGGCACGGCACTGGCTTCAGCAATAGCCCGTAGGGCCTCCAGGTTTGGGCCCGCCAGGGTGCCATCGGTGGCGATATCGGTGCTGATGATCGCTGCAATGCCGCTGGTGTTGAACCGCTTGGCCAGGGCCGTGGCCTCGGTGCTGCTCTCTTCGATCCAGCCCCGGGTGGCCACCTTGCCGTTTTTGGCATCAATGCCCACCACGATTTTGCCCGGATAGGCGGCGGCCAGTTCATCCACCAGTTCCGGCTGTTCCAGGGCCACGGTGCCCAAAATGACCCGATCCAGTCCGCAGCCCAGCAGTTCTGCTGCCCGGTCAGCCGTTCGCACCCCTCCACCCAGTTGCACCGGGATGGAAAGGGCACTGGTGATCGCTTTCACCGCCCCATCGTTCACCGGTTCGCCACTTTTCGCCCCATCCAGGTCGACCAGGTGCAAGCGCTGGGCTCCTTGGTCCTGCCAGGCCAGGGCTTGGGCCACGGGGTCATCGGAAAAGCGGGTCACCTGGCCGTAGTCGCCCTGGTGTAGCCGTACGCAGTGCCCGTCCAGCAGGTCGATGGCGGGAATGATCTGCATGGGTCTGGCCAGCTGCTGCCAGCCAGGCTGCCAGAGGCTCCGTTGCCGCAACTCCACCACCAGCACCACCAGGCGGAAGCGGCGATTGAGAACGGCTTCTAGCTCCAGGGCCTTGGCTGGGCCCTTGCCCCGTTCGCCGAGGCGGCGGAAGTGGCGATAGCCGCAGGTCTGCTCGAGCAGGGGCGGTTGGGCTGTCCAATTGGAGCTGAGCAGCATCGGACCTTGGACGTTTTGAATGGTCTCCAGTCTCAGCGGCTAAGGCCTGGCACCCATGAAGATCCTGGTGATGGGCGGAACCCGCTTTGTGGGCAAACCCTTGGTCGATCACTGGCTCCAGGCCGGCCATCACTTGACCCTCTTCACCCGGGGGAAGAATCCCATTCCCCCGGGCGTGGAACACCTGGTGGGCGATCGCACCAGTGCCGCTGGCTTGGAGAAGCTTGCCGGCCGCAGCTTTGACGTAATCGCCGACACGTCCGGCCGCAGCCTGGAGGATTCCAAGGGGGTGGTTGAGCGCACGGGCAGCCCAAGCCACCGGTTTCTGTATGTGAGTTCGGCTGGTGTGTATGCCGACAGCAACCTGTGGCCCCTCCACGAAGACAGTCCGACGGATCCCGCAAGTCGCCACGCCGGTAAGGCGGAAACCGAAGCTTGGCTGCGCAGCCAGGGGATCCCCTTCACCAGTTTCAGGCCCACCTACATCTACGGACCGGGGAACTACAACCCTGTGGAGAGCTGGTTTTTTGATCGGATTGTCCATGGCCAGAGCATCCCCCTGCCTGGCGATGGCAGCACCATCACCCAACTCGGTCATGTTCAGGATTTAGCTGCGGCCATGGCCCGCTCGATCGAGGTGGATGCGGCCGCCAATCGCATCTACAACTGCACCGGCGCCCAGGGCATCACCTTCCTTGGCCTGGTGGAAGCCGCGGCCCGGGCCTGTGGCAAGGATCCTTCAACCGTGGAGATTCGCAGCTTCGATCCGGCCCGTTTGGATCCCAAGGCCCGCAAGGCGTTTCCTTTAAGGCTGGCCCATTTCCTGACCGACATCCATCGGGTGCAGCGGGAGCTGGCTTGGCAACCGGCCTTTGATCTCGATCGCGGCCTGGCCGACAGCTTCACCAACGACTACGCCAAGCGCATGCCTACGACGGTTGATTTCAGCTTGGATAGCGCCCTTCTCGGCTGATTGCCAGAGGATCTGGGTCTCAAGCTTTGCGCAAATAACCAAAGGCCGAACTGAGAGCCAGCCCCAAAGACGGCCAGAACAGCCACCAGCCCAGCCCGTGCAGCCAGCCCGCCAGGGATGGTGAGATCCCGAGACCCGCTCCCCAACTCGCCGGCCACAGCAACAGCAGCAGGGCTGCAAATTGCAAAATGGTTTTGGCCTTGCCACCAAGGGATGCCGGGCCTCCTGAGCTCTGGTTAGCCCGCCAGCCTGAGATCAGCAGCTCGCGGGCCAGCAGGAGCCACACCGCCCACAGCGGTAGGCCCCCACTGGCTCCAAGCCAGAGCAAGGGAGCTGAGATCAGGATTTTGTCGGTGAGGGGATCGAGCCTGGCGCCCCAAACCGATCCGCCACCGGCCCTGCGGGCCAGCCAACCATCGGCGGCATCACTGAGGCCACCCAGGGCGAGCAAGATCCAGGCCAGGGCTGGCTGGCCGGCTGCCAGCGCCAGCAAAAGCGGCAATCCCACCAGGGCCCGACCCACCGTGAGGGCATCGGCGAGTTTGCGCATGCTGGTGGCCCCCCATTCAATTGCCCAGGCTCGGCCCCAGAATGCCTGCAGTTCAGCAACTTGGCCCGTGGTGCAACAGTCGGTTTCCGCAGTGATGTCAGCCCCGGTGTTGACGGTGACGGCGGATAGCCTCCTGCAACAGGCCGTTCAGCTCATGAGCGACCACCACATCAGTGCCCTGCCTGTGGTGGATGGAGACGGAGTGCTGGTGGGTGAACTCACCGAGCAAGACCTCATGGTTCGCGAAAGCGGGTTCGATGCGGGCCCCTACGTGATGCTGCTTGACTCCGTGATCTATCTGCGCAATCCCCTCCAGTGGGACAAGCAGGTTCACCAGGTCTTGGGCAACACCGTTGGTGAAGTGATGAGCCACCAGCCCCACACCTGCAGCAGCGAACTTTCCCTGCCTTCGGCCGCCAAATTGCTCCATGAGCGCAGTACCCAGCGCCTGTTTGTGCTCAACGACCAGAAACATCCCGTGGGCGTGTTGACCCGGGGCGACGTGGTCCGTGCCCTTGCCGCTGCAGGCTGAGCGAGGGGCTTGAAAGCGGGTTAGGGCGCTGAAATTAGGGCGGCGCTGGTAAGGCCGGCGGTGGGGGAGCCCCCGGGCTTGCGGCCCCTACGGTGGGGCCAGGGTCAGTCTCCGCTCGGTTGCCCTCCGGCAGGCTTGCTCCATCGCCATCGCTGGCGGTTGGGAGGATAGGAGGCGCGTCGAGTTGGGCACCGTTGGGCAGCAACAGCGGGGCTGGCAAATCGGCAGGTAGGCCGAGGCTGTTGATCCCAGGGGCCGAATCGTCTCCAGCTTTGTTCGCTTCCGCCTGACGTTGTTGAAGCGCCAGGGGATCGGCGCTGATCGGCGTTTCCCGAAATGGGGCGTTGGCGCCAGGTTTTTGACCATCACGGCCCCGGGGAGCCCAGATCAGCCGGGCGATGGGTTCCACGCCCCGTTCCATCAACCGGTTGAACCCGGCCAGGGCCCGATCCACCAGTTGGCCCCCCAGGGTTTGGCCGCACTGGAATGGATTGCCGCAGCCCTGGGGCCCGCTGGCGCTGGCCAATTGGGTAAGGAGTGAGCCCTGCAAGGCCGAGGAACGGCTACTGAGCCGCAGCAGGTAGGGCACATGCACAAAGCTTGTGGCCCCACCGCTGATCCAATTGGCATCGGCATCACTGAAGCCCTTGACCCCAGGGATGATGAACCTGCTCTTTGAGGCGTGGTCAGGCAGATAGGCGGCCCGCAGGCCCCGGCGACGGGCGAGGTCGCGGGTTTGCTCGAGGGTGAGGCCATCCCGGCTCATCAACACCTCGATGCGGCCATCGGAACGCAGTCCGTAGGCCATGCGAATCCGGGGCAGGAAATAGCGGATCTGCTGCCCCATGCTGATGCTGTAGGCGCCTTTGTAGGCCGCAGGGGGCTGTTCCAGGTCGTTGTAGAGGCTGTGCAGCCCCCCCACGAAGGACTCGAATTCCTGGGCGCGGGCGGGGGTCAGTTCTCCGTAACCAAAGCTGACGCTACCGTCGTAGCGGATGCCCATAAAGGCCCGTTGGCGAGCCGCCGTGCGGTTACGGCCCCGCCAGATGCGGTCGCCGAATTTGATATCTCCTAAGGGAACCGTGGTCTCCTTGCCCAGCCCATCCACCTGGCGCTCGTACATCGGCCCAGAGAAAAAGGCCAAGGCCGAGCGGTCCTTAAAGGCCTGTTGCTCCCGGTCCCAACCCTCCAGCAAATCAATCTTCACCGCCCGGGGATCAAAATCCAAGGCGTAGGTTTCGCTATCGGGGAGATAGCGAAAGGGCAGGCCATCGGCGGCGGTGACGAGCGGTGCCCCCCCCTGGCGCTTGGCCTCTGGCAACGGCGGGGCAATGGCAACCAGGAAGACCAAGAACCCCGCGGGAATGGCCACGATGAGGGAACGTTTGCGCTTCCAAACCGGCCGTTTGGCGGATCGTCGTAACTGGCGCAGGTCAAGGGAGCCTGGCCCAAGACCACTGCCCTGGCTGGCCTTGGCTTGGGTTTCGGGCGCTAGCGGGGTGAGGGTTTCCACGGAGGAGGGTTACCACGACACGACGGCGGCTTGAGCCAGCGGCCAGAGGAGATCACGTTGGGAGCCGATGGCACCCGCCGTCAAGTAAGCCCCATGCCCCTGCGATAGGCAGGTCGCGCTTGGGTGGCCGTGATCGTTGCCCGCACATGGGGGTAGGACTCCAGGTCCAGCTGGGGAAAAAAGAGCGGCAGGTAGGCCAAATAGGCATTCACGGCACAGTCCGCCACACCCCAACTCCCCGGCTCACCCCCCATCAGCGACCGTCCTTCAGCCAGCTGTCCATCCAGCACCTCCATGAGCCGCGGGAACTCCTTGTCCCGGTTAGCAGGCACAAACAGGGCCACGGCCAGGGTGGCATTGGCAAACAAGATCCATTGGGCAGCTAGGGCCCGCTTGGCGGCAGCTTCCTCGCCGTTGCCATCGAATTCATGGCCATGGCGATCGGCCAGGTGCAACAGGATGGCTCCGCTTTCGAACAGGGTCAGCGGACCGCCACCGGGGGCTTGCAGGCTGCTGTCCACCAGGGCTGGCAGCTTGGCAAAGGGGTTGATGGTTTTAAAGGGAGGTTGCTTGTGCTCACCTGCTTCCATATCCACGTGATGCCAGGTGTAGGGAATTCCCCTCTCCTCCATGTACCAGCGGGGCATGGAGGCGCGGCTGCGGGCGCCGCCATAAAGGGTGAGGCTCATCGCTGCTAACAAACCGTTCAAAGCATCATCAGCACGGGGTGCCACTTGGTGGGGCTACTTGGCACTGGCTCCGGCGATAATTCCTGGATCCAACCCCACCGATGCCATGACCATTGCCCTGCTGGTTGCCCTGGCTGGTTCCCTGGGCCTGATGGCCTTCATCGTTAAAAAACTCGAGAAGGCCGTCTAGGCACTCATGGCCAGCATTTTCTGAATCGGTGCTAGGGCCTTGAGCCGCAGCTGCTCTTCCAGTTCGATGGCTGGAGAGAGTGTTTCCAAACAGCGCCAGACCTTTTCCAGGGTGTTGAGGCGCATGTAGGGGCAGGCGTTGCAGCTGCAGCCATCGGCACCTGGAACCTCAAAGAATGTCTTGCCCGGAACCTGCAAACGCATTTGGTGGAGGATGCCGGGCTCCGTGAGCACAATGAAACTGGGCGCGGAGCTGGCGCCAGAGCGGCGCAACAGGGCACTGGTGGATCCGATGAAATCGGCTAAACCGAGCAGGTGCTGCTGGCATTCCGGATGGGCCAGCACTTCGGCTTGGGGATGCTCGAGCTTCAACTGCAGCAAGGCCTGCTCGCTAAAGGTTTCGTGCACGATGCAGCTTCCCGGCCAGAGGGTGAGCTCCCTGCCACTTTGGGATTGCACCCAGCGGCCCAGGTTTTGATCGGGGCCAAACAGGATCGGCCGATCAGCGGGCAGCTGCTTCACCAGGGCCACCGCATTGCTACTGGTACAAATCAGATCGCTCTGGGCCTTCACGGCAGCGGAGCAATTGATGTAGCTGACGGTGATGTGGTCGGGGTGCTCGGCCCTGAAGGCGGCAAAGGCATCGGCCGGACAGGCATCGGCCAGGCTGCAACCGGCATCCAGATCGGGGATCAACACCGTTTTGGCGGGGCTCAAAATTTTGGCCGTTTCGGCCATGAAGTGAACCCCGCAAAACACGATCACCTCAGCGTCGGTGCCGGCGGCCTGACGGGAGAGTTCCAGGGAATCACCGATGAAGTCTGCGATGTCCTGGATGGCCCCCTCTTGGTAGTAATGGGCCAGGATCACGGCCTTGCGCTGCCGCTTGAGCTCTGCGATGGCAGCCGGGAGTTCGGCGGCAGGGGGACAGCCGCTGGATGGGCCAGAACTCGGCTGAGGGGGATGGGCAGAGGTGAAAATCAACCGTTGCCTAGCTGATGCAGGATGGAACGAGCCTAGGCATTCGGTGTTAGCAGACTTGAGAATCGCCATCGCCGGAGATCTTCACGGTGCTTGGGACCATTCCGACCACAACTTGCTGGCGATCCTGAAGCCCGATGGGCTCCTGGTGGTGGGCGATCTCAGCGACGGTCACCAACGCATCCCGTCGCTGTTACGCCAGCTCAAGCTCCCGGTGGCTTGCGTTCTCGGCAACCACGACACCGGAAAGGATTCCTCGGGCCGCACCCTGCAGCGCCAAATTGAGGCCCTCGGCCCCCTCCACTGCGGTTGGGGGTTGTGCCAATGGCCGGGTCTCGCCATCGTTGGGGCCAGGCCGGCTTCAGCGGGTGGGGGCTTCCATCTCTCCCAAGCCGCCCTGTCGGCCTTTGGTCCAGTGACCCTCCAGCAATCGGTCGATCGGATCACCACGGCAGCCATGGCTGCCGACTCTGATGTTCCCTTTGTGCTGTTGGGCCACAGCGGACCCACGGGGCTGGGCAGCGAGGCAACGGCCCCCTGCGGCCGCGACTGGAAGCCACCAGCCATGGACTGGGGCGACCAGGACCTGGCCCTAGCGATTCAGCAGATCCGTTGCCATCGCCCCGTCCCCTTGGTGGTGTTTGGCCACATGCACCACGCCCTCAGGCGCGGTCAGGGCGACCGGGTGAGCTTCTGCCGCGACCGGGCCGGTACGGCCTACCTGAATACGGCCTGCGTGCCCCGCCATGGCAGCGATGCCGCCGGTCGTGACCTGCGCCATTTCAGTTGGGTTGAATTTTCAGGCCAGCAGCTGGTCCACGTCAGCCACCGTTGGTACGGCCTGGGCGGCGAGTTGCTCTACGAGGAGCGGCTGTTTGAGGTGCCCATCGCTGCCCGGTTAGACGCTGCCCAGCTGTCGCTGTGCTGATCGTTGCCTGCATCAGTGCCCACGGCTTTGGCCACGGGTCCCGTTCGGCTGCGGTTCTGGCCGCCTTGCACCAGCTGGAACCCCATTGGCGCCTGGTGGTCTCGAGCGCCCTACCGCCTCCTTTTTTGACCATGGCCCTGTGCCCGGTGCCGTTTGAGCACCGCCCCTGCCAGTGGGATGTTGGCGTGGTGCAAGCCGATGCCCTGGGCGCTGATCCGGAGGCCACCCTGGAGGCCCTGGAACGCTTGGAGCAGCAGCTTCCAGGGCAAATCGAGGCAGAGGCCTCCTGGTTGCGGGCCCAGGGAGAGCCAATCCTGGTGTTGGGTGATGTGCCACCAGCGGCGGCGCTGCTGGCCCAGTGCCTGGGCGCCCCCCTGATTTGGTTGGCCAGCTTTGGCTGGGATGCCATCTATGGCCCCATGGGGCCAGCCTTTGAGCGTTGGAGCCAGCAAGCCCATGGCCTCTACCGCCAGGGGCAATTGCTTCTGGCCTGCCCCCTGGCCATGCCGATGGCCTGGGGCATTCCCCAAGTGCAACTCGGCCTGACGGCGGGCAAGCCCCGGCTTCAGGCCGGTGAACTTGCAAGCCAGTTGGATCTTCCCGGCGATCCTGAACGGAGCGTTTTGGTGAGTTTTGGTGGGTTGGGGATTGACTTTGATCCCCGATTGCTGGCCCTCTGGCCAGACCATGTGTTCGTGGGGCCAAACCCAGCTTTGGTCCTCGCACCCAATGGCCGGCTCCTGCCCGAGGGGGTGCGGCCCTTGGAGGTGATGCCCCATTGCCGGCGCCTGATCACCAAGCCCGGTTACAGCAGTTTCTGTGAGGCCCTGGAGTTAGGTCTTGGTATCCATGTTGTCCACCGCAACGGCTTTGCCGAGGCGGCCGTACTGGAGCTGGCCCTGCAGCGCCATGGCCAGTACCGGCTGTTGAGCCAAGGGCAATGGCAACGGGGTGAATGGCAACTCGACCAACCCCTGCTTTCTCCCCAGGGTCAACCCTTGCTTGGTGGGGGCTGCGAGCAAGCTGCTGAGGCCATCAGCAGATTCGTGGCAGACCGGCATGGTTTTGCGCTTCACTCGAGGTGCCAATTCTTCGATTGGCACTGAACGCCTCGTGGTTGGTGAAGATGATGGGCACATTGGGGGCACATCCAACCCTTCTTTTTTAACAACTTTCTACCCCTAATCCCATCTGGGACAACAGCTGAATCCCCTGAGGGTTTTCGTCTGTATAAAGCGCTGCAAATTTGCATTAATGCCGCTTTTTTAGTTGGGGTTTTGTTCTTCGCTTGTTGAACGGTTTGTTTTTATCTCGCCTCAGCTCGCTTGTTGTTTTCACGGTTGCAGCCCTTGCTCCCTACGGCCTAGGGACTGCCCCCGCCCAGGCCCAGGCTGAGCAAGCCAATACTCAACAATTCAGTGCTGACCAACTCAGTACCGAGAAGCTCACGACCGAGAAGCTCACGACCAAGAATCTCACGACAGAGACAACAAGAACAGAGCTTCTGTTTCGATTGCCACCGCCTGCGCCGCTGATCTTCGCGATCACCCCTGAGCGCAGGGCCCTGCTCAACACGATCCGCTATGCGGAGGGCACCTGGGCTGGGGGTGATCAAATTGGCTACCGGATCATGTTTGGCGGAGGTCTGATGCCGTCCCTCGATCGCCATCCCGACCGGGTCATCCGCAAATCGGGCTATGCCAGCGCCGCTGCCGGGGCCTACCAATTCATGCCTTTCACCTGGTCTTTGGCCTCAAGAACCCTGGGTCTGGCCGCCTTTGGTCCGGAGGTTCAAGACCAGGCAGCCATCTTTTTAATTCAGCGCCGGGGGGCCCTCCCGCTGGCTGATCAGGGTCTGTTTACGCGCCATCTGGCCGCCAAGTTGGCCCCTGAATGGGCATCCTTCCCCACCCTGGCTGGCCGGAGCTTTTACGGCCAACCCGTGAGGCGTTTCAACGAGCTCAGGCGCTTCTACGAAGACAACCTGGCCCAATTACGCGGTCTTGAGCCCGTCGCCCTGGTGCAAAAGAGCAGTTGTGAGCCTGCCGATTCCCTGTTTTGTCGAGTAGAAGCCCTGCAGCGGCTTCCCTAAGCCCTTAAGGGGCCTTTTTGGGTTTGCCCACCGTTTGTTGGGCCAGCAGATAGGCCACCACGGTTGAGCCAAGAAAGCCCAGGCTGTTGCGCAAGACTGGCAACAGATCGCTCGTGCGGGTCAGGATTGGCCCCAGGCCTAGGGCCCCAAACAAAATCAGCCACAGGGGCGAGAGCAGCAGCACCCAGGTCCACTCCACGATGCGACCCTCCTTGCGGGGGTAGGCGGCAAAGCCCACAACCAAGCCCCCCAGGATCGAGGTGGCCAGGGTGAGCAGCCACTGCTCCCTGGGTAGACCCGGCACCACCTGGCAGCCCCCCCGTTCCAGGCAGCCTTCCACGGCGCTAAGGGCGTCCACGATGGCCGCATCCTGGCCGTGGTCCTTCACGTAGTACTGGTTGCCATAGCGGGTTTGCAGCTCCACCCAGTAGGTGCGCGGCATCAGGGCAAACAGGGCTTCCCCCACATTGAAATTGAGCAGGTTGCCGCCCCGCTCATCGGCTACGAGAAGCAGGCTGCGCTCATCAAGATTCCAGAAGCTCTTCACCGCCTGGCCGGGGGTGCGGTCGTACTGGGTCAGCACCCGCAATTTCCAGCCAGTTTCGGCCTCAAATTTGCTGAGATTGCTCTCCAGGCTTTCCCGCTGGGGGTCGGTCAGGATCTTGGCCAGGTCAATCACCGGGGTGGGGTGATCGGGCAGGAGGTCGGGATTGTCGTAGGCCAAAGCCGGAGCAGCTAAGCCTGTGAAGGCCACCAGCAGCCCAGCCATGATCCCAAGCCCCAGGCGCCCCCATTCCCTAACCACCTTTCCCATGCTGCTGCTTCGATAGGAGGGCATTCTCGCCGAGTTCCTGGTCCAGCCGTGATCCAGCCCTCTCCGCCAGATTCGAACCCCACGGCAAATACGGTCGTAAAGGCAGCGGTTGTTCCCCCTTGGCTGCTGGAACGTTTGTTTGAAAAGGGAGGGGAGATCCCCTTCTCCACCTACATGGACTGGGTGCTCCACGACCCCCAGTACGGCGCCTACGGATCGGGTCGCCTGCGCATTGGTCCCCAGGGGGATTTCGTCACCTCCCCGTCGCTGGGTGGCGACTTCTCTGCCCTCTTGGCCCCCCAACTGGTCGAGTGGTTGCTGCCCCTGTTGGCCGAGCAGGCGATGGCCACGGGTGAGCGGCTGGCCCTGGTGGAGAGCGGTCCCGGCGAGGGAACGTTGGCCTTGGATCTGGCCCTGGTGCTGGCACGGGATTGGCCCGAGCTGGCCAAGCGGCTCGAACTGGTGTTGGTGGAACCCAATCCGGGCATGGCCGCTCGTCAACGCCAGTTGCTTAGGGCTTGCCCCTTGCCCGTGCGCTGGTCGTCGTTTGAGCAGTTGGCCCTTGCTCCGGTACGCGGGGTTGTGCTGGCCCACGAGGTCCTTGATGCCCTGGCGGTGGAGCGGATCGTGTGGGACGGAACGTCCTGGCGCCAACAGGTGGTGCGGATCAATCTGGTGGGGATAAATGGCGAGGCATCGGCAGCACCCTCGCTCCGGCTTGAACCCGGCGAACCCCTGGAGCCATCCGTGCTCTCCAGGCTCAAGCCCTTGGGACTCCTGGAGCCGAATCCCCAGCGCCCCGAGGGTTGGTGCACGGAATGGCATTGCGCGGTCAGGCCGTGGCTGGACCATTGCGCAGCAGGCCTGAGCCAGGGGACCTTGCTCGTGGTGGACTACGCCCTGGAGGCCTGGCGCTACTACGGCCCCCAGCGCTCCAATGGCACCCTGATGGCCTATCGCCAGCAACAAGCCTGCAGCGACCCCTTGGTGGAACCAGGCACCTGGGATCTCACGGCCCACCTCTGCATCGAAGGCCTATTAATCGATTCGGAAGCCACGGGCTGGCAACCCTTGGGCCACTGCCGCCAGGGGGAAGCCCTGCTGGCCTTGGGCTTGGCAGAGCAGCTCCATGGCCTGCAAAAACTACCGACCAGTGGCTTACAGGAAGCCCTCGCCCGGCGCGAGGCCCTGCTTCGCTTCGTGGATCCAGGGGCCCTGGGGGATTTTCGCTGGCTGGCCTTTGGCCGTGGTGTGCCAAAGCAGATGCCGCGCTTCAGGCAGGAGCCTGGCCCGCCAACCAATCGCTAAGGGAGCTGGCCGGCTGACTTTGACTACTGGTGATTTCAATAATTTGACCGATTGCAGTGGGCGATTCCAAGGCATCCAGGCAAACCCGGGCCACAAGCCGGCGGGGAATGCTGTTGCTTTCCTGCTGATCGGCACCGGTAAAACGAATCCCCTGCTCTTCGAGCCCAGCCTCGTTCTCGCTCAGGCCCCCAGGACGTACAACCGTGACCTTCAGGCCGCTTTGCTGGAGCCACTGCTCCCCTAATCGCTTCCAGACCAAGATCAAGCCAAACAGGTTGAGGGGGTGTTTCCACCGACCGGCGCAGAGCGAACTTACCAGCACCACCCGCTCGAGCCCCACGGCTTGGCAGGCCCGCAGCTGGTCGCGCACCCCAAAGGCATCCACCTTCATGGGTCCGAAAAGATCAATTGATGGCCGCGCACCAGTGGCGATCACCAACCCATCACAACCGGCCAAGGCGGCATGCAGCGCTTCGACGGTTCCCAAGTCCAACCGGCAGATCTCGGCACCCTCGAGCCCGACTGGGATGGTCGACTGGGGCCGCACGATCGCGCGCACCTGATAGCCCCGGTGCAGGGCTTCCTGCACCACGCGCCAGCCGGTCTTTCCGGATGCACCTGTTACCGCAAGCAGGGTCATGGCGTCGTGCCTTGGCAATGGCATTGGAAGGGGCCACAACAAGGCTAGGAGTGGGAACCCCCCACCCCATGGACGATCGTTCGCCAAGATCACCCCATCGCCCGCTCGCCAAAATGATTCCCACAAAGCAGCAGATCCTCGCCGCCTCAAGCATTTGGTTAGCGGTCGTGCTCAACGTGGTGCCTGGTTTGGGCACCGGTTACATCTACCAACGCCGTTGGCGGGCCTATTGGATCACCACAGCCACCAGCACTGCCTGGTTGGTCCTTGGGGCGGTGTTGGGCCAGGACGTGGATCCCGTGCTTCAACCCGATGTACTGCAGCAAAACCAGTTGATTGGCTTGGCTGGGCTGGTGCTGGTGGCTGGGGTTACGGCGGTCGAGGCCGCTCGGGCGGCGAAGCAGGCCCAAGCGCAAGCGGAAAGCTGAAGACTGGCCCCGCCAGATGGCTGGCCGGCTTGGGCCTCACAATGGGGTTCTTGCTCCACGACCAAGCCATGGGGATCCCGGCAGATTCAGACCAACAAAGGCCCCTGGATCTTTTGAAAATTGCCTGCTGTGTGGCTTGGTCCGATGGCGATATCTGCGTCGAAGAAAAGCAATTACTGGATGATCTTGTCTTCCGCTATTTCCCCCTTGAGATTGGTGATTCCAGCCTGGAGGCTGCCGCGAGCCAGTTATCAGCCTGGGCGATGGATCTCTCCGCCCTCGATGAGGTGATTCCCCGGCTGATCAGCGAGGAAGACAAGTTGTTGGCAGTGAAATTTGCCTACATGGTGGCCCGGGTGGGCCAAAAACCAGGCGAACCCTCACCGATTAATCCTGATGAGAAGAAGGCCTACAGGTATCTGGTCTCTGCCCTTGGCTTGGACGAACGCCAAGTGGAAGAGGTGGAATGGGCTGCCGACAAAGAACTGGAATCCACCAAAGGAATCAAAGGAATCTTTGGCTTTCTGTTTGATGGCCTTTCAACGTGGCCAAGCCAGGATGTTCTGGGCAGCAGCCCGATGTTGTGGCTCTAAATCTTCACTGGCGGGTAGGCCGGCCGCTGCTTCAAGGGCACGGACCCTTGGTTTGGTTTGGCGTTGCTTCCATTGGTTTGGAAAGCCAGGGTTGGGGTCATGGGCTCTCGTTGCGGAGGACTCTGGCGACTTGCAATTAGGGATCACCCTGGTCCGTGCATTCGCTGGTGTCTGTAGCAATGTCTACCGCGATCCCCCACGCCCTGGTCCCTAGCCTTGCGGCCAATGCCAGGCTTCGGCCTAAAACGCAATGAGCTGGAGTGAGCACTGGTATCCGGTGGCCTACTTGGCCGACCTGGACCGACGCAGGCCCACAGCCTTCACGCTGCTGGGTCAAAACCTCGTGCTCTGGTGGGATCGCACGGCCAGCGACTGGCGTGCCTTTGCCGATGTCTGCCCGCACCGGCTGGTTCCCCTGAGCGAGGGGCGGCTGAATGACCGGGGGGATCTGGAGTGCCCATATCACGGCTGGAGCTTTGATGGCCAAGGCCGCTGCACGGCGATTCCCCAAGCGGAGGCTGGGGTGGATCCCGCTTCGCTGCGATCCAACTGCCGCAGCTACGCCACGGCGAGTTGCCAGGGTTTGCTGTTTGTCTTTGCTGGCCAGGCGGACCATGCCGCAGCCGTCCCCCTGCCGCTCGTTCCTGAGGTGGGGGAGCCCGGTTGGCTGGTCCAGGACATCCAACGGGATCTGCCCATGGATGCGCTCACCTTGTTGGAGAACGTGCTCGATGTGAGCCACGTGCCCTTCACCCACCACCGCACCGTGGGCCGGCGCGAGAACGCCTCGCCGGTCCAGGCCGAACTCACCAGCTTTGGGCCCGAGGGATTTACGGCCTTCTGGCAGGAGGGGCCCCGCCGCGGTGCCCTGGGCAGCCAGACCACCACCTATGCCGCGCCCTGCTTGATGTGGCATGACCTGACAGCCAAAGGCTTTGCCAGGTTCCTCACGGTTGTCTATGCCACCCCCACCCGCCGGGGGGAATGCCGCCTGTTTGCCCGTTTCCCTTTTCAGTTCAATTCGCCGATTCCCCGCCTGCTGCTGGGCCTCCGGCCCACATGGCTCCAGCACATTGCAAACCACACCATCCTGGAAGACGACCAGGTGTTTTTGCATGGACAAGAGCGGGCGTTAGCCCAACGGGGCGGCAGTGCGGCTTTCACCAAGGCTTGCTTGCTGCCGACGGCTGCCGATGTCTATGTCAAAGCCCTGCACGATTGGGTGAACCGCTACGGCGGCGAACCCTTCCCCGGCCAGCCCCTGCCTCCCCTGCTCGGTCGCCAGGCCCTGATGGATCGCTTTGGGGCCCACACATCCCACTGCCAGGCCTGCAGTGGGGCCCTGCGCCGGATTCGGCGCCTACGGGGATGGTTCACACCGGCCCTCTGGCTGGTGTTGCTGGCCATGCTCTGGATGCATACACCAGGAGCCCTGGTTCTGGGGCTAGCCGTTGCCGTAGCCCTGGTGCTGCTTGAGCGCCAACTGGGCCGTTGGGAGAACCAGCTGTTGGTTGGGGATGGCCATCCACCCCGCAATGCCCTGACCCGGAGACCCAAGCCTGGGGCACCGGAGCGGCCCACCAATCAGCGCTCCTGATCGCAGGGCCGTGGTGGGTTGGCAACGGTGCTGGTTGCCCCTAGTAGAGGGATAGCCCTGCGAGGTGTTGATGGCTACAAGTCCGATCGAACCCGATGGGCCCATGGAACCCGATGGGCTGCGTCGCCCCATTACCCCCCATGCGGCGCCGATCTTGGATGGGGAGGGACACCTGGCCTACATCGGTGATGACGGCCGGCGCTATGTGGTGGCCCTGCCGCCAGAAACCGATGGCGACAGCGTCGAGCGGGTGATGGACAACCTGCGCCACGGCGACGCGCTCTTTCAGCAGATTCAGGATCTCTGTGAAAACTGGGTTGACCAGGTCACCGGCCTGGAATTGGAGCGTCAGGCTGCCCTGGCCCTGCTGCTCTCCACGCTGGAGGTTGCGTTAGATCCCGATTCAGGTGAGCTTTGAATTCGACTGTGATGCTCCCTTTGCCCGGCTGCTTGGGGTGGATGGCTGCCGCGCCGGCTGGCTGGTAGTGGGCGCCATGCTCCATCCTTCCGGGGAGTTTGAGCAGCTGAGCTGGAGCCTGGAACTGGAGGCCGCAAGCTTCATTGATGCGGATCTGGTCGCGATCGACATGCCGATGGGCCTCGCTGCCGATGGCCCCCGTCCCTGCGACCAGCAGGCCCGGGCCCTCCTGGGCCCTAGACGCAGCAGCGTCTTTCCCTCGCCGGTGCGGGCCGCCCTTGGGGCGGTCGATTACCGCGAAGCCTGCGATCTCTCGTTTGCGGCTTCCGGCCGAAAGCTCAGCAAGCAGGCCTACAACCTGTTGCCCAAAATTCGCCAACTCGATCAGTTGTTGCTCGCCGATCCAGGGCGGAGTGATCGCGTGCATGAAGTCCACCCCGAATTGGCCTTTAGCCAATGGAATGGCGGTGAGCCCATGGCCCAAGGCAAGAAAACAGCGGCCGGTGCTGCCCAAAGGCAGGCCTTGGTGGAGGCCCAGTTTCCAGGATTAGCGCTCAAGATCCGCACGGGCGTGGCCAAATCCCAGCTCGCCGATGACGACATCCTCGATGCCATCGCCTGTCTATGGAGTGCCCGGCGCCTCTTTAGGCAGGGGGCCCTGGTTCTCGGTGGGGAGCGCGATGGCTGCGGCCTGCCGATGCGGATCTCGGCCTAGGAACCTGTTGGGATCAGATCCCCTGGAGCTCAAATCCGTTGAAGGGCTGCAACAACGGTGCTGGCGCTGACGTCGTTGCGGATTTCCACGCTGCCGATGCCCGTGGGAAGCACAAAGCGCACCTGGCCATCGCGCACTTTTTTGTCACCTTGGAGGCAGTGCAGCACGGCTTCGGTATCAAGCTCAGGCCAGGCCATCGGCAGGCCAGCCGCAGCAATGACCGCCCGCTGGCGGGCTTGGTCTTCGGCGCTCCAAAGCCCCATGGCAAGGGCTAGTTCTCCAGCTGCCACCATGCCGATCCCCACGGCCTCTCCGTGCAAGTAGGTGCCATAGCCGCAGAGGGCCTCGACCACATGGCCGAGGGTGTGGCCGTAGTTGAGGATTGCCCGCAGCCCCCCCTCCCGCTCGTCAGCCGCCACCACCCGGGCCTTGGCCTTGGTCGAGCCCTCCAGGATCTGTTGCAGCAGGGCGGGTCCCAGGGCCCTGCGGCTAGCCAGCCCCCCGGCTGGATCTGCCTGGGCAGCGGCCTCCAGGCTTGAGAACAACGCCCCATCGCCAATCGCGCCCGAACCGATCCCACCATTACCGATCACCCCGTACTTGATCACTTCGGCCATGCCGGCTCGAAATTCCCGCTCCGGCAGCGTGGCCAGGGTGAGGGGATCGATCAAAACCAACCTCGGTTGGTGGAAAGCACCAATCAGGTTCTTGCCCCCCGGATGGTTGACACCGGTTTTGCCACCGATGGAGGCATCCACCATCGCGAGCAGGGTGGTTGGAACCTGCACCACGGCTATTCCCCTTAGCCAGCTGGCGGCTGCAAATCCGGCCATATCGCCCACCACGCCGCCGCCAAGCGCCACGATCAACGAACCCCGCTCCAGTTTTTGCTCGAACGCCGCGTTGTGGATCAACGCAACGGTGGCAGGGGTTTTTTGCTCCTCGCCGG